>Ga0222649_1000141_pt1 | contig 28815 bp, 52 predicted proteins | sample AntAcemetagen337_FD_179865 | JGI IMG/M metagenome (GOLD analysis project Ga0222649, IMG submission 179865) | Saline water microbial communities from Ace Lake, Antarctica - #337 | ecosystem: Environmental > Aquatic > Non-marine Saline and Alkaline > Saline | place: Antarctica: Ace Lake... | reverse complement strand
GGCTTTTATTCGTCGTGCATGAAGCAATAATGCAAGAGCGCACCGTAAAACGTCACAGACACGCATGCGCCGTATGCGGCCCAAGGCGCGCTCCCGTCTATGATTATGGCGACCACGATTGCAGCCCACAGCGCCCATGCGACGCGGACGATTAGGCGGCGCTTTTGTTGGAACGTCATGGCGTCTCGGTTATCGGAAAGAACGTCATCACTGCTCGCCCTTCGCCAGCGCATCCCGCAGCCGCGCAATCTCTGCGGCCTGCTCGGTTGCGATCCGATGGAGGTCGGGAGCGGCGGCGATGAGGGCGGCGTTGGCCGTTATCTGCGCGTCGACTTCATCGTCAAACCCCAGCGTGTGGCTGTGCACGCAAAATCCAAAAGCGCAAAAAACCTCGACTTCCGATTCATCATCCTCGTAGTCTAGGTCTGATCCCGTCAAAGGCCCACGAACCCACGGCCCCGGAGTAAAGCCCTTCAGGCTGGCGATCATTTCGTTGTCGTTATCGGTCACGTTGATTTCCTTGTGTGGGTGCAGGTTGGGGGGCGGGGACCGGCCCGAGCATGGGTGGCGTCTGCGTTGCCTCCCGCTTTTCGCTCGCATAGGCGTCCGCTATCCGAACAGGTCCTTCACCAAGGGCCTCGCGGACGGCGGCGATAAACTCTGCGGCGAGGGGGAGGCAGATCGCGTTACCCGAGAGGCGGAGGGCTTCCGCGCGCGACTTGCCTTCGAAGGCATGGCCTGAACCAGCCACGAAGGCAGACCCATCAACCAGAGGGAATGTGCCGGGTTCAACTGGCCGCCACTTGCCGTCTCGGCAGAAGAGCCAGTCAGCATCTCGCCAGAAGCCGTTAGTCGGGCCGGGCTGGGCGCGATCTCGGGCAGGGCTAAGCCGTGGCCCGCCACCGTCTTGCCGCACAACGCCTCCGTCTGCCTGCTCGCGTCGTTGTTCCCCGCCATCGAGCGACCACCCTTGCTCGGCGTCCCAGCCATGGGCGTAGGCCAGCCTGTCAACGCCTGCTGCGTGAACCCCGGCAGCGCCACGGTGGCCTTCGTCCCGTCTTCGCGCCGCCCCGTCAGCGAAAGGCCCTGCATCCCCTGCCCGCCCGTTCCGTTGGATGCCGTCGGCGAGGGCCAATGCGCGCAGAACGCTGCGGTGCAAAGGTCGTTCATCCAAGATTTCCGCACGGCCTCTTGCTCGGCCCCCGCTGCCGTCCGTACGCTCTTGTCTCCGTCCTTCGCTCCGGTCGTAGGCCAGTGCGCCAAATTCGCTTGCAGCCCGATCCGGTCCAGCCGCGAGCGGATCGACCCGTCCGGGTTCACGCCCGTCTCGGCCATCCCAGGGCTGTCCTTGTGGTCGCGCGTCGTGGGTGTCGCCCAAGACGCGCAAACCAGATCGGAGATCGTGGGCGAACCAGTAATTCCGCTGGCGGATTTGCGGTGCCCCAACGCTCGCCGCTGCAAGATCCGCCGCCCCGACGGCAAAGTCGTCTCGTTCCAGGTCATTGAGAACAAGGTTGATCCAAGCGTTGCCAGCCTTGCGCGCAACCTGCTCTCCAAAGACGCTTGCAGGGCGCCAGAAGCGGATGAGATGGTGAAAGGCAGGCCAGAGGTGTCGTTCGTCAGCGACCCCAAGGCCTTTGCCTGCCGCGCTGAAAGGCTGGCAAGGACATGATCCGGTCCAGACAGGTCGATCATCGGGCCAGCGACAGATCCGAAGTGCGATCGGCCATATCCCGGCGCCGGCGAAAAAGTGGCAGGCGGTGTAGCCCGAGAGGTCTTGCGGCTCGACATCTTCGATGCTCCTGCGGTCAACGTCGCCGGGCGGGATGCGCCCGTCTCGGATCAGCCCCTCAAGGGTGTCCGCGGCGTAGGGGTCAAATTCGTTGTAGTAGGCTCTCATGGTGGATTTCCATTCAGATCAAAGCGTCACCGCCTGCGGGCTTGTGTGACAATCCTCTCAGGGGGGTGTGACAGTTTCCACCTCGTGGAACGCAGACATATGAGGCGGTTTCCGCGTTCCACGAGGCGTGACAGTTTCCACAACCGCCTCATATGTCTGCGCGAAAATATCAGGGTCGCACGAGTAAAAATGGCCCGACAGTCCCTTGATGATCCATTCACCTTCGGTGGCGATGTGCTTGGCCTCGTCGGCGGGACCATCTTCGCGGTTCTTGATGACGGCGCATGCGATAGCCTCGGGGCGGCGGAGCTTCTCCACTGCCCCGAGGCTATCGCCCACAAAATCACGAAACTCTTGCGTGACCGGGTAGGTGAAGCGCATTGCCTCGATCACGACGGGCCGCTTGCGGAATTTGTTCATGTTGTCGCCTCGTTTTTCGTTGCGGGGGCGGTTGAGCGGATCGACTTGAAAGACTGGCCGAGCACATCTGCCCCGACCAAGGCATCCACACCATCCCATGCTAAGTGCGATCAAATTCCCGTTCGTCATAACGCAAGCGCTCATCGCGGCAGCGACAAGCCTTGCAGGACGAGTGCCGCACGCCGCGCGCTCGGTTGCGCCAGTGAAACGCCGTCACCGGCTTTGGCGTGTCGCAGCGCCAGCACGTTTTGTGGATCGGGGCTGGAACAGTGGGCGGCTCAACCAGCGGGCGCAAGTCAATGAATGTCCTGCGCGCTTTTATGGCCTCCTCCCGCTGCGATGCTACGTCGCCATAATCCGCGGTTGCGACACTGACCACGCCGCCCTGAATGTCGCGCACAGCAAAATCCCAGCCAAGCGCGGCAAGCTTCGCGTCGGTCATGCCAGTCATCCACCATGTCATGGCGTCACTCCCAAAATTAGAAACTTGACCCCAGCCACGAGGAGCGCCACAAGCGCGGCCTCGGCTGGGGTGGTCGCGGCGAGGCGCGCGTTGCGCTAGGTGAGGGCGCTCATGATGCGGCCTCCGCAGCTTCGGCGGCGGCGAGGAGCGCGGCGGCAACGCTGCGCGCCTCAGACGGCGACAGCCTGAAATCCTCAAGCACGACCCGATTGCCATCGGTGTTTTTTGCCACGCTGATGTCAAGGCCCGCAACTTGACCGCCGCAAAACCTGCGGACCTCAACGACTTCAAAAAGGTGGCTAGTGTCAAAAAACCATTTGATTCCTGAGGTTGTCATGCTGTGCACGCCTTCTTGCCTAAGATGTCTGCGAGGACTTGGATCACGTCAAAAATGTCGTGGTCCGCGATGGTGGTCACGCCAGGTGCGGGCGCTCATTTGACCCGCGCCCCGGCGGCTTCGGCGGCATCGGCGGCGGCGCTTGGGCGCAGCAGGCGCGGCAGCAGGACGGTGGGCGCGCGGCTCATGCTTCGTCCTCCGTGGGCTGCTCTGGGGGCGTGATCCCCAGCAGATAATTGGAGGTGATGCCCAACGCGCGCGCGATCAAAACGATGTGCGGGGCGCTGGGACGCGCGCGCCCGTGAACCCAGTTGTTCACGGAGACGCGGCTCACTCCAACCCGGCGGCCGACCTCGCCCTGGGAGATGCCCAGGGCGTTGGCGCGCGCAAGCAGTCGAGACCCGATGGTGGCAGGCTTGACGGTCATGGTTCAGGCTCCCATCGGGCGTTGAACGCAAAACGGCTCAAGCGTCACCGGCTGGCCTGCGCCCTCTTGGAACCCGCTGATAATGGGCTCGGCGATTTGCAGTAGCATCAAGCATTCCTCGATGCTCAGGATTTGCGTCAGCGCGATCGGCGCAATGACTTTGCACGCCGTCGGTTCCGCGATGAGGCACAAAAAGAACAGTGGGATGAAAGTCATGCGATCATCCCGTCCGAGGACCAATCGCTCAGTGCGACGTAGTTTCGGAAGGTCTTGGTCCCATCGGCCTCAACCCGCATCAGGATCAGCGATCCCCAAGCGCCCTCATCGGAGGCGCCGCCCGAATACGCGCGTAAAGATATTGCCGACCCATCGTCCAATATCTCCAAGAGCCAACTGCGCTCGTCCGCCCGAACATCGTCCGTGCAGTTGAGCTTCGACGCAGCAGGACGCGCCGTCGTCGCGTCGGAGGCGGCGTTGTCCGCATCCTCCACAAAGGCGGCCACACCCATCACCAGCGCTTCCATCTTGGACGCCAGCGCCGCATCGGCCTCGTCGTCCTGCGCGTTCAGAAACGCCGTATCGGCCGCCTCTGCCGCTTCTTCGGCGGGGGTCGAGACCAGCCACTCCACCGCCTCAGCCTCGGCCACGCGCGCCGCCTCAGCCACCTCGGCCGCCTCTGCCTCAGCCGCGGCCACGCGCGCCGCTTCGGCCACCTCGGCCACGCGCGCCGCTTCGGCCACCTCGGCCACGCGCGCCGCCTCAGCCGCGGCCACGCGCGCCGCCTCAGCCACGGCCGCGGCCAGCTTGGCGCGCAGGTCTGCCATCTCCTTGTCGCGCTGCACGACATCCTTGCGCAGCTTCTCCGCGTCGGCCATCAGCTTGGCGTCGGCGAGCATGGCGTTGAGCGCTTCGAGGCGCACAGCTACCGCCATGGTGGCGTCGCCGTGAAATTCTTCCCACCGCGCGCTCAGGTCGATCTCATTCAGTTCTGCGATGCGCTCCTTGATGCGCGCCACAGGCGACCTGACGGTCAGCAGGGGCGATGTGGCGATTTCGTTGATCGCCTTCTCGTGCGCCTCCTTGCGGATGTTCTCGGCCGCCTCATGGTCCGTCAAGGGCTTGCGGAAATCCTCGACCAGAACTTCCATTAGGTGTTTCAGCGCCTCCCGCAACTGGTTGATGCGCTTCGGCACCAATGCGGCCTGGGTGGACAGCTCCTTTCCGCGCTTCTCGAACTTGGCCTTGGCGCCGCGGATCTGATGCGCGCGGGAACGGATGCGCTCCAGCCCTTCGGTCGTGGAGGCGTCGATCGCTTCGGCGAACACGCCCTCGCGAACAAACGACACCAGCGCGGCACTGCCCACGGCGTCATCGAACGCGGCGTCGATCATGGTGTCGGAAACGAGTGGAAGCGCCGGCAGGTTGTCGGGCGCCGGGGGCGTGAGATCATTCATCAAATCGGCCTTTCTTGAGAAGGAAAAGACGCGCCTCGGCCATGGCTCTGGCGCGTTCGTGGAGTTTGAAGCCTTCGAGAACGCGCCACGAGTGCAGCGCCTTGCTGGAGGCGACGTTGCAGCGCGCCGCCTCTAGGTGCAGTTCCGCCATCGAGGCCCCGCGGCGTTGCGCCTTGAGCACCGCGTTTTCCCGCTCAAGGTCTGAAATGCGCGCCAACAGACCTGCGCGGGACGAATTGCGGTCAACGACCGACATCGCCTTGGGCCCGGTCATAGCCGCACCAACATGACGAGAGCGACAAAGGCGCCCATGAACATGCCGGCGATCAAGTAGGCCACGTTCCACCAGAACATATCGCTTTTCGGCTGGTGTCCGGGGTTTTGGTGCCATGCGAACCGCAAGGAGATCCGCATGCCCAAATCCGTCGCAGCCCATCTGGGGCCGGGCAAGTCTTTTTGAACGGAAGACGCAATCAGGCCATGCCGCTCCAGCTTGGAAAGAATGGCATCGGTGTTGCGGCGCTCTTTTTGCGCCACAATCTCCCCCGCCCACGGCACGCGCTGACGCGATACGTCGAGCGTGCCCGGATGACGGGCGGGCCCCTTGAACCACGACTGGTCGGCGACGATCGCCAGCACCGCGACATCGTAGATGTCGAGACTTGGGCATGGCTTCATCATCGTCTCGCCACCGCTTCACGCGCCTCGGCCAGCCGCCGTTCGTCGCGGCGCATGATCTTGACGCGCAGCTCGTCGGCTGTGTCGCTTTCGTTGGCGTCGTAGGGCATGCCGTCCAAGCGCGACGCGGACATGCGATTGCTCGCGGCGCGGTTGGACAATTCGGACGACAGTATGGTCAACCGCTCGGCCTGCTTGGCGAGAGCGTCCGCCTCGCACGAGAGGTCTTCGGCGAGGGCCTCATCGGCCACCGCGCGGCGGCGCATCACGGCCGCAGTGGCGAAGTGCAAGGAGCTGCGCGGAGCCGCGGGCGGGCTCTTGCTGTGTCGGGTTTTGACGGGAGATTTTGTGTTCAACGTGCCGGCCTCCGTGGGTTGGGGACCGGCAAGACTTAACCAAATTATTTTGTCATGGCAACGATTTTTTTGGCATCAATGCAATCCGCAACAACGCCAAGCGGGCTTCAGGCGCCTATTTGAAGCGGCCATCGTGGCGGATAATTTTTTAACACTCACGAAATCAGTGACTTGCACTGGTTGTTGAGAAAAATCGGCGCAAAACGAAACTTTTCGGTTACGCGGCGCCAAAAGTTTTGGTATCGTCGCGTTATGAGCAGCACCGAAATCATCCGCCTGATCGGCACACAGAAAATCGCAATGGCGCTCGGGGTCAGCGATGATGCCGTGCGCGAACAGGGGCGAGCGAAAGATGGCCTCCTTCCGGCTTCTTGGTTCAGCGTCGTGAGACGCCTGAGCATCGACGTCGGGATCGAGGTCGCCGAGTCTGCGTTTCGGTTCAAGTCAGCCGAGCCCGGGCAATGATGAAGTCCATCTCCCATGGGGCTGAACCACGGCAAAACAGTTCCGATGGAGGAATTGCGCGTGACGGCGACCTGCCGCAGCACGCGATCACGTTCACGCACCTTGGCCGCCCGATGGCGCATCCTCACCTTGGGGGGAAGCACGCGCGACTGCCCGAGAAGATCAAAGGGCGCCGCGCTGCACTGCGCGGCCTCGCACTCCATGCAGGCGTCCCATTGCGCAGCGGCGCGGTGTTCCTCGACGTCACGTTCTGGTTCGCCGTCCCCAAAAGCCTCAGCGCCAAAAAGCGCGCCGAGCGCATGGGAGCCCTCCACATAATTGATCCCGACGGGAGCAATGTCCTGAAGCTGGTCGAGGACGCCTTGGTCGGTGTCGCCTATCTGGACGACAACCAGGCGAACCCCGTCTCGTCCCGCAAAATCTGGGGCGATACCGACAAAACAGTCATCACGGTTGGCCCTGCTGGCCGACCGTTTGAAACGCCGGGCGACGATGGCCCGGCCCGTGCCGGCGCCGAATAAGATCCACGCGGCGGTGGTCTGGCATCCACCCGCCCGGCGCTTTTTTCCACACCCGAAATGCAAGGAGAGGGCCATGGCCTTTTCGATTGACGCACTGCACACCACGAGGGCAGTCCACCCCCCTCGCGTCCTCATCTTCGGCCCCCCGGGGACCGGCAAGACGACGCTGGCAAGCGAGTTCCCGAAGCCGATCTTCATCCAGACGGAGGACGGGGCAGGGTCGCTTGCGTTGACGACCTTCAAGCCGTCCGAAGAAGGGCCCATGTCTTCATACGACGAGGTGACGGAGGCGCTTTCCCTTCTAGGCAGCGCCGAGCATGATTTTCAAACCGTCGTAATCGACTGCCTCGACGCGCTGGAGACGCTGATATGGGCGCACACATGCGCCGTGAACCAATGGACGAACATCGAAGACGCCGGCTTCGGCAAAGGATATGTCGCGACAGACGCTCACTGGGACCACGTTTTTTCGATCTTGGATTATCTGCGGCTCACCAAGAAAATGAACGTCGTGCTTCTCGCGCACGATGAGATCACTACCGCGCCAGACCAATCCAACGTCGAATACAAGCGCCACAGCCCGCGGCTGCATAAGCGTGCGCTTGCATTCGTGACCGCCAACATGGACGTCATCGGCTTTCTGCGCCAGCAGATAACCGTCGTTGAAAAGGACGCCGGCGGGTTTGGGAAAAAGACGACCAAAGCAGAGGGCGGAGCGCAGCGCGTTTTGGAGCTTTCCGCTCCGGCGTTCTGCGTCGCCAAATGCCGCTACGACGCCCCTGAGCGGCTTATCATCAAGCGCGGCGCTGGTTATGCCGCTCTCGCCCCGTTCCTCCCCGCACAGCCCGGAAGCTGAAGGATCACAAAATGAGCGATTTTGGATTTGAGTTCGACGCCTCCGAAGGAGACACGATACGGGCGCCTGGAGCCCTGCCACGGGGAAAATACATCATGATTGGCATTGAAGGGTCGAAAAAGGAGACAAGCAAAAAAGACGGCAGTTATTTCGAAATCATCTTTGAAGTGAGCGATGGCGAACACAAAGGTCGGCGTATCTGGCAAAAGTTCAACATAGAGAACCCGAACCCGACAACGGTTGAAATTGCGGTGCGTGAATTTCGCACATTCTGTCAAGCCGTGGGGAGACTCAAGGTTTCGGGATTTGACCAGGTGCTAGGCCTTTCCTTCTGGGCTGACGTTGGGTTTGAAAAGCCGAGCAAGACTGACTTGGAAATGAACCCGCCGCCGCCGCTGAAAAACAAAATCACCAACTACCACGACGCCTCAACGTATCATCTCATGCCCGACGGCATGGTGCGGCCCGCATCGGGTGGCGCGTCCACCGCAGCGCCCGTGAAAAAAGCCTGGACGCCAACCGACGCCCCCGCGCGTGCCGCAGCCCCCGCAGCGGGCAAATGGACCCCGCCTGCCCCCGCAGCCACTCCGCCCGCCGCGGCCGCACCGCCGCCCGATGAGCGCGAAGCCGCTGCGCCTGAGCCCGAGACGCCCGCAGCGCCCGCGCCGAACCCGGCAGCAGCCGGTGGCGCCGTGGGGTCGTGGGCAACCTGACCCCAGCCTGACGGTGCGGCGCGCGTCTTTCCACAGCCCACGCGCCGCACCTCCCCCGATCCGAAACTTTCCAGAAGTCAGACGGAGTAACCCCGTGATGGCACAAGATGACTATGCGCGGCTGTTTGGGCTGACGCTGCCCCTTGCCGGGAAGACTGGCCCGCTTGCAGCCAGGTGCGACTGCGGACCCATTCAAAGACCACCAAAGAACAGGTTCGGCGTGATCGCCGTCGGGTCAGGCCAGCACGCCGCCTGCGTTCGGTGCAGCCTGTGCAACACCCACCTTGCATGGTTGAGCAAGGCGCGCCTGGACGCACTGATGAAGCGCACATGGTTCGACCCAGCAACCCTGCCACGGGTGAGCTGCCCGACCTGCCTCGGCGACGCAAAGGCCAGCGTGGCCGAAGACGGCGTTCAGCACGCCTGCTGCGGCCTCTGGTCGTTCCAAGGCCGCCCGCTGGCATCGGGGAAGACATGGGCCGCGCGCCGCAAGGCCGTCGATGCAATGCGCCAGATGCTCGAAGCCAACGACCTGCCGCGAGTCGTGGGCTACGCGATGCTCGCAAAACGAATGGGCGGCGTGAGCAAAGGCGAGCTCATCAGCATGATGTCGGAGGGAAACGCAGTCATCGCGATGTGCCAAATCGCCAACATTCGCCGCGAACTCGCCATGGCTGAGGCAGAAGGCGAGGTGATCGACCATGGCTGAAATCTCTCTGCCCGATCCGACGGTCAACGCGATTTGGGAAGCTCTCGCCGCACAAGCGCAAGGCACGCCGCGCACCGAGGCGGTCAACGTGCCTGTGCATCTGCTCGGCTCCGAATGTGATCTGGCGATATTTCTGACGCACCGCTGGGCGTCGCCGCCCGAGCGCAGAGACGGCAAGGGCATCGCGCTGCAAGAGCAGGCCGCGCTGGACAAGGGCACGCTGATCTCGGCCCTCGCGTTGGCGGGGGTTCATGTCGAGGTGGCCAGCGATGACCGCGGATCGCCATGGCGGTTCTCGCTGTTCGACGGAGCCGTGCAAGGCCGCTGCGACGGGCTTGCTACGGGCGTGGTCGAGGCGCCGAAGGCGGTCCATGCCCTGATGTGCAAATCGCTGACGGCGGCCAATTTCCGCGCGGTCAAAAAGCACGGGCTGGAAAAGGCCCTGCCCGAGCATTGGCACGGCTTGCACGGCGCGATCCACGGCACCGCCGCTACGCGCGGGCTTTACATCGCGCTCAACCGGGATGATCGCGACATCCTGATCGAGCGCATCCGGCCAGACGACGCTGTGCTGGCGCGGCAGGGGGCACGGATCGCCGGGATCGTGGACACCCACCACGCGCCACCAGGCCTGCTGTTGGGGCTGACAGAGGCGCAGACCGAGGCTGCGCGCAAGCGGCCCCCCTGCCGTTATTGCCCGCACCAAGGGCGGTGCTTTGACGCCGCCATGCCGCGGATGCACTGCCGCACCTGCGCCCATTTTTCGTTCACGGCGGGCGGGCACGGGCATTGCGCGCATCTCGACAAGCCGCTGACGCCGCTGGAGCAGCGCGACGGGGCGATTTGCCCGACGCACCTGCACCTGCCCGACCTGATCCCCGGCGAGCAGATCGACGCGGACCCCGAGGCGATGACGATCACCTATCGAATGGTCGATGGATCAACATGGACGGATGGGCCAGTCAGGATCGAGGAATGATCGTCGCTCGCGATTATCAGCTTGATGCGCAAGCGGCGGTATTCGATTGGTTCCGCGAACAGCGCGGCCACCCGCTCGTCGTCGCGCCAACAGGCTCCGGGAAGTCGGTGATCCTCGCCGGCATTATCAAAACAGCCGTCGAGGCGTTCCCCAAAACGCGCGTCTTGTGCCTCACCCACGTCAAGGAGCTGATCGCCCAAAACTTCACGGCGCTGATGCGCGCGTGGCCAGCGGCGCCGGCCGACATCTACTCCGCTGGCTTGGGGCGCAAAAGGCTCGGTCAGGTGACGTTCGCGGGCGTGCAGTCGTTCGTGCGCCTGATCGAGCGCGGCGCAGTGGGCTTCTGGGATCTCGTCATCGTTGATGAGGCCCACCTGATCCCGTCCAAGGGGGCAACAACCTATCGCGCTGTGATTAAGGCGCTGATCGCGGTCAACCCGAAGGTGAAATTCATCGGTTTGACCGCGACGCCCTACCGCCTGGATAGCGGGCGGCTGGACATGGGCGAAGGCGCCCTGTTTGACGGAATTTGCTACGAGATCGCGATCAAAATGTTGGTCGAGCGCGGATTTCTCTCGCCTCTGATCTCAAAGCGACCCGACGCGGTGTTCGATTTGTCGGGGCTGAAAAAGCGCGGCGGAGATTTCATCGAGGCCGAAATGGCGGCGCGGTTCGACACCGATGCCGTTACCAGCGCAGCGCTGGACGAAAGTGTGGCGCTGGCCGGGGATAGGAAAAGCTGGCTGGCGTTTTGCTGCAACGTCTCGCACGCGCTGTCGGTTCGGGACGGGCTGCGCGAGCGTGGCGTCACCGCGGAGACGGTAACGGGAGACACGCCGGCGGCGCAGCGCGCGACATATCTGGCGCAATACAAGGCAGGCCAGCTTCAGGCGTTGACGTCGGTTGGCGTGCTCACCACCGGGTTCGACGCGCCTCGCACCGACCTGATCCTGATGCTGCGCCCCACGCAGTCGATCGGGCTCTATGTGCAGATCGCCGGGCGCGGAATGCGGTGCGCACCCGGCAAAGTGGACTGCCTCGTGCTCGATTTCGCGGGAAACGTCGATCGGCACGGGCCGGTGGACGCAATCAAAATGCCCGGCGAGAAAAAGAAAAACGAGGAGCCCGGCGAGGCGCCGACGAAGGAATGCCCCGAGTGCTCGGCGCTGTGCCTTATCGCGGCGCGCGAGTGCCCGATTTGCGGCCATGAGTTCCCGCCGCCCGAAATCGGGATCAACGACACGGCCGGCACCGAGGCAATAATGTCGATGAACGCCCCGCAGCCCGATTGGGAAGAGGTGCGCGACGTGGCTTATTCGATCCACCGAAAGACAGGTGCGCCAGACAGCCTGCGGACCGAATACCTCGTCGGAAAAAAACGCATCTCAGAGTGGAGCTGTTTTGACCACCAGAGCCGCGCGTTCAACCACGCAATCCAGTGGTGGCGAAGCCACGCGATCGACGCCACCGCATCACCACCGACGTCCACCAAGGAAGCGCACGAACGCCAAGGCGAGTTGCGGCGACCCTGCTGGGTTATCCGCGTCAAAGACGGCGATTTTTGGCGAATTGGTCAGGTGGCCTACGAAACCAACGAGCAGGAGGCGGCAGAATGAAATTCTCCCCAGGCGATAAAGTGCGCATCGCGCAGGACTGCGTCCACCTCTACCCGGCGCCCTTCCTGGAGTTTTTCCAGAAGGGGTCGATCGGCACCGTGCTTCCGCCAAGAGGCTATCACTCGATGCAAGGTCAGATCCGCGTGCGGTGGCTCCAGAAGGCAGCGGGGACCGGCCCCTTTGAGTGGCAGCACCATTACGCGAGCCATCTGGAGGACGCGGTATGACGCGCCCATGGGACGACGCCGCTGAATACGAGGTGGACCGCCTCGCTAAGATCCAGCCGCCCCTTCGTGACGAGCCGCAGGCCTACAAGCGCGCGTGCATTCGTGTGGGCTACGAAGCCGCGATGAGTGGCGGCTCTGAGAAGGTTCAAAAAAACGCGGACTTGGTGTTGTGGTGCGTTCACATCCTCGGGCCTGACGACCTATTGGCAGCGCCAAGTCACGAGGCGGCATCAATATTTGCGGCAAAGCTGAACGAGCGACTGCACAATCGCGCCAACGCTCCCGATGACGTTTTGGCATTTTCCTATGCTGCACCATGGCCTTGGCACGATGGCGAGGATGACGCCACTCACGCTGAAGGCCACGCCGAGAACTTGAAGGACTGGGAGGGGGATACGGCGTCGCCTAAGACTTCGGAGGACGCGGTATGAGTGGCGGATTTGAAAAGGTGAAGCGCGGCTGGTGGCAGCGGGTTTGCGAGCGGTTCAAAACGGCCAGGACGCCGCCACACGAAAGGCCGGGACAAACCGGATTTTCGTCAACGGCAGCGCACAGCATCGATGTTTGCGATCAGGCGTGGCGCGAGGGTTCGATTGCGAATTGGGGGGACATAAACCCATACCGTCCCGACTCAATCGAGCATTCGCATTGGGAAAATGGCTTTGCAGACCCAAAAGGAGAGCGGGCATGAGCGACTCGGTAACGCGCGCCGCGCACTACAACGATTGCCCGATTGAGGTGAAACACCTCTCGCGCCGCCTGTGCGGTCCGCTCGCGCAGATCGTGCAATACGTGATGCGGGCTCACCTCAAGGGCGAGGAATTGCAGGATTTGCGCAAGGCCCTGTTTTGGACCGATGACCTGATTGCGACGATGGCGACGGAGCAGGTAAAGCTCGCCTGCATGGCTGAGCCGAACTTTAGCGAGGTGGAGTTCACGCGACAGATCAGCGAGGGGCGTGGCTTTATCGTGCGGCGCGCGTGGAGAGCGGCTTGGGTTTGGGGGCGTAGCGAATTTCCTGATGCGTATCTGAGAGACATGCGCGACGCCATCGTGGCGGAAATTGCGCTGATGGAGGGCACGATCACCGCGCGGCAGGTGGCGCCATGACGCGCCCTAACGGCTCCAAGCCCGCCGAGCCCGATCCCGTGCGCCAGCCGACAATGTTTGCCGTGCTGAAGTTCGTGCGCGCGCACCCCGCGTGCACCGTGCGCGTCGTCGCGTCCGAAATGTTCAAAGACCGCGCCAGAGGCGGGATACCTCTCGCGCAAGACTGCCTCAAGCGGCTGCTCGACGGCGGGCTGGTTCGGCGCGAAATGAGCGTCACCAAATCGGCTGCTGCGCACTACACCGCCACCCGCTCCAAGAGGCCGGTCAAAGAAGAGGTGCTGCGTATCAACGGGGTTAGCGTCGCCAGCACGCCCCCTAACTGGCTGAAGGACGCGACATGAACAACATCCCCCCCCTGCTGCGCGCGCTGGTCACGATCGAAGACAAGCTGATTGCGTTCGGGCGAGCAGAAAAATCGCCTCCGTCGGGAAAAATCAACACGCTGGCAAACAGCTTGGAATGCCACCCGGCGGACGCCAGGCGCGTCTGCAAGTCGCTCCAAAACGCTGGCTACCTCTACTACTGCCCCGCGGGCTATCCGGTGATGACGGACGCGGGCGTGCGCGCTCTCGCCCGCGTCGAACGGCGCCCTGTGGTGTCGATATGAACGCCCGCGCCCTTCCGGTGGGGCCGACCTGCGCGCCCTGCGTGATCTGCGCCCGCGCCAGCCGCGGGTTCGCATTCAGCCAACCGCAGGACCGCAAGGCCACGACGTTCCATTTTTGCAGCAACGCCTGTGTGGAGATTTTCATGAACGCGCGATCGAAAAACGTCACGCTGACGCCCGCTGAGGACGCCGCGATCGAGGAGGCCGCGATGGGAGCCGGGCGATACGCCAGCGCCACGTTCGGGCACGCGGATCTCGCCGCGCTGAGCAAGGCCGAATACCTGCTCTACGCCGCGCAGCTCGTGACCCTCTACACCGAGGCCCTGCGCCGCCTCGCGTCTGAGCAGGTTCCTTTCTGATGGCTCGCCACGTCTCCCCCTATGCCAGCGTGGCGGCGTCTCTGCGCGAGCAGGGGTATCACGTCATCCCGATCCGCCCCGGCTCCAAGGTGCCCGGCTCGTTCAGCGGGGGCGAGTGGGGCAACCTCGGGGCGTGGCAGAAATGGTGCGACGAGCAACCCCCGGACTTTTTGTCCGACACATGGGAGGCGTGGCCCAACGCGGGGATCGGTCTCGCTCACGGCAAGGTCGTCGGCCTCGATGTGGACACCGACCGCGCCGACGTGATCCGCGCGATCAAAACGGCGGTGGAAGGGTCGCGATGCTGCCGGCGCGGGTCGAAGGGCTGGATCGGCTATTATCAACCGTCGCTGGACGCGCACACGCTTGGCGCTCGGCTGCGATGGCACGACGCCGATGGCGCGATCGTGGTCGAGCTGCTGATGCACGGCACGCAGTCGGTTCTCCCGCCAACGATCCACCCCGACACCAAGGCGCCCTATGTCTGGATGCTGGGCTCGGAGGCGCTGCAAGATGTGGAGGTCAGTGACCTGCCGCGGCTGCCTGAAGGCATTGCAGGGATCATCGACCACGCATTGCTTCCGCTGAAGATCACCCGCGCCAAGCCCCGCGCGGTGACGTTGGGCGATTTTGGCTTAGGCCATGCGTCCACGCTGTCCGATCTGGAAAAGCCTGCCGCGCGCAGCCTCAACGAGCGCGCGCTGGAGCCCGCCGCAATCAATGCCTGGTGGCCCGCGCTCAATCTGCCCAAGACGCGCCAGCGCGGCAACGGCGCGTGGTCTGCGGTTGCGTCGTGGAGGCCATCGGGATCAGGACGCACGCCATCGGAGCGCAACCCGAACATCGGGATCACGCCAAACGGCATTCGCGATTTCGGAACCAACGTCAGCTACACCGCGATCGACGTGGTGATGGCGGCGGTCAGCCTGGACTTCATGGGCGCGATGGACTGGTTGAAACCGTTCTGCCGCGTGGAAAATGGGCCTGACATTTCGAGTCTGCACGACGAGCCCGCCGCCCCGGCGCCAGAGGGTAGGATCGAGCCGAAAAAAGATCCGATCCTCCCCCCGACAATCCCCGCGCCAGAGCCGACCGGCGGAGATCTCGGCGGCACGTTCGACGTCGAGACGGGCGCCTTCACGCCCGATCCTGCACCGCCAACGCCCCCCGCACCGCCAACGCCCCCCGCACCGCCGCCGCCTGCCGCGCCCGAGCCCGACCCGGAGCCAGAGCCGTTCGACGCGGAAAAATGGATCAACACGCCGTCGAATTTCACGCTCTCGCGCGCCAATCAGGACGTGTTCAAGGTGACACTCCCCACCAAGCGCGAGTTCGAGGTCTTGGTGGGGGATGACCCGGGCCCGTTTCCGATCCAGAACCCCGGCGAAGACTGCCCCGGCCTGCTTGGCCAGGTCGCTGTCTACCTCGACGCCTGCTCGACGGTCGCCACCGAGGCGGGCGGGCTGTCCGTCGCCATCCCGCTTCTCGGCGCCGTCATGGGCCGCGGATACGAGACGACCACGAAGCTGCGGACCAACATCTACATCGTGGGCTTGGGCGGGTCGGGCAAGGGCAAGACAAGCCTCATGGGCCCGGCCAAAGCGCTGATGGCGGAAGCGGGCTATGTCGCCTTTATCGGCAACGACAGGATCGCGTCGGGGCCGGGCTTGCTTCAGATGATCGAAGCCCAGCCGCAGCGCGTTTGCTTCCTTGATGAGTTCGGGCACATGCTTCAACAGATGACGGCCGTGGGCGCCGGCGGGCACATCAGGCAGATCTTGACCGAGTTCACCGCGCTCTACAGCGCCGCCAACACGACCTACACCGGCACTGCCTACGCATCACGTCCCAGCGCGGTCATTGACTCGCCCCACCTGTGCATGTTCGGCGCCGCAACGCCCGATCAGTTCTGGCAAGCGTTCGGATCATCAGCGCTGGAGGATGGGTCTGTCGCGCGGTTCATGGCTCTGCCGCTGGACGACCTGGGCATGAAAAACCCCAGCGGCGAGATCACCGCGGAATTGAAGGCCGACATGCTGGCCATCGGTGACGCGATCACGCGGCACAACCAAACCACGTTGCTGGGCGTGTCCGCGATGGAGGTGCCGATTACCGCGGCCGCCGAGGCCCACCGCCTGCGCTTGCGTGGTGCGATGGCGGGGTGTGCGGACTATGCCGAGATGCACGGCATCAAAGGCGCCGCCCCGATCCTGCGCCGCGTCGCCGAAAACGCCACCAAAATCGCGCTGGTGTCCGCCGTGGGCCGCTCGCCGTTCAAGCCGCTCATCACGATGGACGACTTCGAAATCGGGCACGCCATCGCGCGGTGGTCGGCGCGCGTGATGATCCGCAATATCGCACTGTTTGTCGCGGACAACGAGACCGAGCGAAACGTGAACGCGGTCGAGCGGGTGGTGCTGGCGAGCGGGTCCAAAGGGATTTTGTGGCAAGACATCAAGAGGAAGTTTCGCGGAATAAAGGCGCGCGACATGGATGAAATAATGGCATCTTTAGTTGAGCAAGAGGTCTTGCGTGGCGAGTTTACGCCATCAGTTATCGGGGGCCATTCGGTAAAGCGCTATTTTGCGGTGGCTGCGGAGTGATCGGGGGCGCATGGCGCCCCCGGATCATCGCATCATCGCACCTTCTCAACCGGCGCCACCTGAGCCTCGTGCTCCGCAACCCAAGCCAAGGCGATAGCGCGCAGATCGTTGCCTCGGTGCGCGGGGATCACAACCGTCACCTGGGTGATGCCGCTGGCGCGTTGCTTTGCGCGCGAGCGGCGCATTCGCTCGGCCTCTAGGCGGCGTCTGCGATCCGATGGCGTTTCCGGCGGGGTGGTAATCATGTGCCTGCATCCTCTTCAATTTTCAGCATCGCGGCGCGCATCAGCCCCTCGACGTAGGGCTCGACAGCGATCAACTGCACGCCGCACAGCGCCGCCTCTAGGAGAGCGCGCTCCAGCGCCTCCGTAAACACGTCGCTATCGTAGGGCGCGACGATCAGGTCCGAGACGATGCGAGCGGCGGGGTTGTCGTTCGCCATCCACGCCGCGGCGTCCTCGATGCGCGGGTCGCCCTTGGTCCATTCCCAGTCTCCAAATGCCTCGATGATGCCGCCATTTGTCTCGTATTCCGCCAGTTCCTTGATCGCCTCAACGTCGATGCTCGCGATCGGCTTGAACCGACGCAGCGTCGTCAAGCGGTCGTTGAAACGATGCGTCAGCGCGACCTCGGCGACGGTCAGCGTTGCTGTTTCGCCGTCGTCCTCGATCGCAAGCTCCAGCATGGCGCGGCGCCCGCGCCAGTCGCCCAGGATCAGCCGCGGGTCGTCGGGCAGGCATATGTTGATCTTCATGGCTCGTCGTCCTCCCAGATTCGCATCGCCCCCAAGATCCCGGTCGGGCGGGGGTCGAATTTCGCGCGCTTGGCGTGTTTGAGTATCACGCTGATCGTGCCGTAGATCGGAAGCAAGGCGAACGGAAGCGCGACATGCACCTGCGCGCCGCTGAGAACGCCCGTGCAGCCCCGCACCTGCCATTCGCGCGCACCTGCCGCCCTGTGCAGGGCCAGCCTCGTGACGCGCAAGCCGGGGGCCGTCCAGGGGGTGCTGGGCATCACTTCTCCCATGAGCTGCGCGCAATCGGCCCAAGGTCCGCCCACGTCACGCGCGGCTGACCGTTGTGAGGATAGTTCGGGCGCAGCACAAGGTCGGCCTCGTAGGCCCTGCGACCCTTATCCAGCCGCGTGAGCAATCTGCGCGCCTCGTCCTCCAAATCGAGCAATTCGAGGCGCCGCGTCGGGCCCATCCGCCAAGACGCGTTTTCGGCGTCCTGTCTCGCCAGCGGGATAAGGGTTTCGATCAGCGCGGCCAAGCGCGCGTGGTCAGTGCTGGCCATCGTCGTGTGCTCCTGTGGAAAGGATTGCGTCGTGTCGGGTCTGGTCCCGCTGCTGCCGCCCAGTGTAGGCGGCAGAGGGAGGATCAGGCGCGTCTAGCGCGGGCGTTGGCGGCGTGGGCGGCGGTAATGGCGGCAGCGCGGGCGTCGTGGGCTTTGTATCCAATCAGCCAGCGCGCCTTGGTCATTGCCCATCTACCATTTTGCGAATTTCACGAACCATTGCCGCCGCTCGCTCAGGGTCGGTCGGCAAGTTGATCGTCACGGAGGCGCTGGGCGCATCAGGGCGCGCTGTGATTTCCCATTGCGCCTTGCGATTGGCGAACCAGCCGCGCCCATCTTGAGGCCGACGCACCCACAACCCAGACGCCTGTGCAAGCGCGTCGATAAGGGTCGTCGCGGCATCCCGAGAAGCGCGGTTTTCGGCGTCGCTTTGAAGCGTCTCGGCATGGGCGATGAGAATTGCAGGCGTCAAGAGGACGCGAGCAATTTGCACCGCGACGGCCGATGGCGTTCTGAGCATCCCAAAAGTTGGCGCGGGCTCTTTGCCCTTGCTGTAGCCCTCGACGTAGAATTGATGCCATTGACGCCGATTATGGGCGCTATCGTTTGGCCACATGATGCGCGCGGTCAGCCTGCCGAACACGGCGCTGTTGCTCTCAGAGACGCGGATCGCCATGCGCGTCTCGTCGCACTGATAGATGCCAGGGCGATTGTCGATCAGGTCTGGATCGTCGGGCGCCTTGGTCCACGTCTGGCCTGTCACCGCGCTCAAGGCGGGCGCGATGCCGTCCAGAAGGCCTTGCACAGTCGCGCTGTTTTTCGGGTCGTCCATGGTCATTGCTCCTTGTCGATGATCTGGCAGTGCGCGTCGCAGTCGTCGCAATAGCTGGCGTCTTGGGTCGCGCGCAGGGTCCACTTGCCAGTCTCGGGATGCCACGCAGCCGTCGCGTCGAAGTAGACATTCTCGCCGCCGCAGTCTTGGCAGTGCTTGGTGATGGTCATGGGTCTCTCCTTCGTATTGCCGGGGGTGAAGGCTGCGGTGGTCATGGCTGCGCCTCGCTGGCTGCGCCGCGCGCCTCGCATGCGGCGTTGAATTGAACGGTCGCGTCGTAGGCGCGAAGGCAAGCGACGTCGGCGCGCATGCGGGCTTTGCGGGCCAATGAGTTGACCTCAAGAGCGTGGGCGTCTGCTTTGCGGGCCGCCTCGCGCGCAACACTTGAGGCTTCCATGGCAGCAAAAAGGGCGGCGATGGCGTCGCGCGCTGCGTCGCGGGAGGCGTCGTAGGCGTTGTGGGCGTTCATGGGGTGGCTCCTTTGGTTGTGGATCAGTTCCGCGCTGCGCCTCTGGTGAGAGGCGCAGGCCGGAGCGGATCTCAGGTCGCGGAAGCGTCCCAAAATAGATCAACCTCAGACGAGTAACACGCCAGCATATCGACCGTGATCGCAACGTAGGCGATTTTCACCAGGTCGTCGTCGTTGCGCGTCTCGCTGATTTTGAGCAAATTCGTGGGAACAGTCCCCATCCGCATCACCCACGACAGGACGTCATCGTGCTCGCTGCGCAGTTTCGTTTTGGACGAAAACCCGTAGCGCCGCGACAGCCGCAGCGCGATCTGGCTGGTTGCAGTCGTCGCCATGGCAACGCCAGCAGACTGCAACGCTCGCACTGTAGTGGCCGCGACAGCGTAGGCGGCGGCGTCGTCCGCCTCGTCCGCCTCGTCCCTCAATCCGCGTTGCGCGTCAGCCAATTCGAGCAATCGGCGAGCCGACGCCATCGACGCGAGCGCGTCGAGCGTGCCTTTTGACGACATGAATTGGGCGAATGGGAGGGTCATGGGGTCGCTCCTTTTTGGTGGATAGAGGGGATCAAATCAGCGCGGGTGGCGGGTCGCAAGCGCGGCCGCCATTGCGTCGGCGGCGTGCCACGCCTCTAGGCGATCGGGTGTCTCGTGCCAGCTGGCCACGCGCGCCCCGTCGCCAAGCTGTGGCGCCGTCACGCGATATTCGCCGTCGTGACACCGATAGACGCTCACGCCCCGCAGGCTGCGGACGTGCCGAAACAGCGCCGCCTCGCTCAGTGCCTCGTCCGCGCGCCAATCACAGGCGCGCGTCTCGTCGGGGAGGCGCAGGTTGTGCGCGAAGGTCATTGCGACGTCTCCATCTGTGCCAGCATCACGTCCTGCCGCGCTGAGCGGATGCACGCCTCGGTCCACGATTTGGCGGCGGGGAGGCTTCGAAACGTCAGCGTCCAGTCGTCGGTCCCGTCGTCGGGCTGGTAGACGCTGCGGCCAACAACGCGGATCGCCCAGCCCTCACCCGAGTGATACGAAATGCGGCGGTCCGCGCACTGGCTGCGGGTCCATTCGATCGGCGCTCGCACGGGCGCCAGAGCCGCGTCTTGGGCCGCGACCTGCGCCTCGCGCTCCGCGTTCCAGCGATCGGCGCGCGCCCGCGCCTCGGCTTCCGTCGCCGCAAACCCGTGGCAAACGGCGCCATCCGAAAACGTCCAGCCGCGCGTCATCATCGTCCAGCGGGGCCGTTCTGCCTCGCACGCCCACGGGATCGCGGATTGCGCGCACGTCAGGCCGTCGTCGCGGCGCCAGTGGCGGGAGGGGATTGGGAAGATCATGGGGTGCTCCTGTGGAAAGGGTTTGTCGTCGGGTCTGGTCCCGGTGCTGCGCCTCGGGCGAGAGGCGCAGGGCGAGGATCAGGTGGTGCGGTATCCTTGCGCGCGCGCCTCACGGTGACTGTTGGCTATCTCCCTTTTCAGCTTGGCCATGCTAATCTCGCCCGGGTCAAGAAACCGCTCGCGCCCGCCGTCCAGATACGGAACGCCTACGCGATACCCGGTCATGTTGTAGTAACAATCGCCCGTATTGCGCTCACCGTCGTCTGTGGTCAGAATAACGTGGTAATCTGGTATTGTTTGCAACATCATCATCCGCTTGGGGCGCAGGCTGATTTTGAAAAGCGGGCGATTGGTCTTGGTCATGCCAGCATCCCCCGTGCAAATGCTTCGCGCAGTGCGATGGCGGTCCAAAACGCGGCGCCACGCTGGCGGTAACTACCGTCGGGGAACAGGATGGGCGTGTCGCCGTATTGTTCAATGCGCGCGCCGTCATAGGTCAGAAGCGTTTCGCCCTGAGTGACGCTGGGCCGCTTGCGAGTGATGCCGACTTTGCGCGGGTCGAAGTTGGCGGGGGCGAATATCGTCATGCCTGCACCCGCGCGGCGATTGCGGCTCTGACGGCGGCGTGGGCGCGGTCGTCCGATGCGCGGCGGGCGGCGATGTATGCGTCGGCGACTTTGGCCAGATCCTCGCAGGCAGCGTCGAAGGCGTCGAAGGTGGCGTCGAAGGTGGCGCGTGCGGCGCGGTCGCAGGATCGGGCAGCGTAGTGTGTGGCCAAATCGGCGCTAGCGTCGTCGTGGGCGATCATGGCGCGGTTGTAGGCGTCGGCTTTGGCTTTGACGGCGAGGGTCATGGGGTGCTCCTTGGTTGTGGATCAGTTCCGCGCTGCGCCTCAGTGCGAGGCGCAGGCCGGAGCGGATCAGGCGTCGCCGTGGGCCTTGTAGGCGGCCGTGGCTTTGGATGCGGCGATGTCGGAGGAGTAGGATCGGGTGTGAGCGTCGCTGGCGGCGTCGCGTGCGGCGATGGCGATGGCGCGGGCGTCGTGGGCGGCGCGGGCGGCGTCGCTGGCGGCGTCGCGGGCGTTGACGTAGGCGACGTAGGCGGCGCGGGCGGCGGCGTCGGCGACGGCCAGATCGTCGCGGGCGGCGAGGGCGGCGACGTAGGTGACGCGGGCGGCGTCGTTGGAATACAGGCTGGGCATGGGGTGGCTCCTTGGGTTGGTGCTGGATCAGTTCCGCGCTGCGCCTCTAGGTGAGGCGCAGGCCGGAGCGGATCAGGCTTCGAGGTCGGCGAGCGCCTTTTCGGCGGAGCACATGGCGGTAGCGTGCTCGGGTGTTGGCCAAAACAAATTAGCGTCGCGGGCGACGTCGCGGGCAAGGCGGGCAGCGGCGATGGCCTGGTAGGCGGCGATGGCGTCGGCGATGGGGGCGATTGCGGCGTCGATCACGTCGAGAACGTGCCCCCTTTCCAGCGCAATCTCGTCGTTGAAGTGTATGACCGAAGCGCGCGGGGACCTGACGGGGCCGTCCTGGAGTGGTGCGACGGCGCGAACCGCAGCGGCGAGGGCAAAAGTCACGGCGCCGCGAGAGATTTTTGAGCAGGCAACGGTGTCGAGCACATCGGCGCCGGCCTCGTGATAGACGGCGCCCATCAGGCAGTAGCAGGGCGGTTTCTCGGGGTTGTCCTCGCCCCTGAAACTGCCCTGCGTCCAGCCCTGCTCGATCAGCGTGCGAATGGTGGCGAGAGATTTGAGCGTCGTGGTGGTCATGCCTGCACCTCTGCGCGCGCCTTGGCGGCGGCGTCGTATTTGGCTTCTTGGATCACCCACGCCGCCTCGGCCTCGGCGATCAGACGCGCGGAAAGGGCCTGTAGCTGCGGGAGGGTCAAATCGCCGTGCTCCGCGTAGCTGCGGGCCATTTGCTCGCGCCCCAAGACGACAAACAGCCTCGCCGCAAGCGGGCTGTCAGGATTGCGCAAGGTCCTGCCGTAGAGGGCCAGCGCCACCGCGTCCCCGTCGTCCGATTCAAAACAGTGGTCAAGCTCGCGGCCGTTGTGATCGCGGCCGTCCGCGATAAACGCGGCGGCGAACCGCACGCGCGCGTCAAATCCGCCTTTGGCGGTGCCGCTGCGGCGGGTCATGCCGGCACCTGCGGGTCGGCCATGCCGGGCAGCGTCAGGCAAAAATCGCACGGGTCGGGCAGGTGCAAGTGCGTCGAGCGCATGGCGCCCTCGATGGCGCGCAGGTCGTGCACGCTCAGGCCGTAGCAGGACAGGCAGTCGTCCGCGCGATCCTCGGGGTGGTAGAGCAATCCCGCCGCGTCCAGTGCGGTCAGAAACACGCGCGCGGTGTCTGCGTCGATCACAGGCGCGAAGTCGGGCGTGGTGAAAGGCGCGTCGATCATGGGCGCGGCGCGGCGCCCCTCCCGCGATATTAGGTTGACTGCCTCGTCGGGGCTGCTCGCGAACATCCACCAACCAGTGACGTTTGTGTGCGGGATCGTGCCCAAAAATTCCACATGCCCCTCGGCACGGACGCGGTAGGCGTCGCCGCGTTGGCGAGCGTAGGCGGCGATCGTGACGCGCTGTTTGCGTGTTGCGGTTCCCATGGCGTGGCTCCTTGGTTGGTGGATCAGTTCCGCGCTGCGCCTCATTGCGAGAGGCGCAGGCCGCAACGGATCAGGCGGGCGCCATATCAAGGCGCGAGGCTGCGACCATCTCCAGCGCGGCGACCTCGCGCCGATGCGCTATCTGGTCCGCGACGGATTGCGCTTCAAAAAGGCAATCTTTCGCGGCGCCCACAAATCCCCAGCAACTATCCTCGTCGGGTCCGCCCTCATCGACGATAAACCCGTAGACCTCGCCCTCCAGCGCCGAGCGCATGCCCTCGATCGCCGGCGCCGCGTTTTTACATCCCGCGTATGCGTCCATCTCCGCTTGGTCCCAAGCCGCGTAGAAAACGCTGCGCCCGCGCGGATCGTCCCAAATCGTCGCGGTTCTGACGCGCGCCAGCGCGCGGCCGTCCAGCCCCTCCAGCGCCGAGAACACGCCGCGCCACGTCGCGCCATGATGCCGGGCGTAGCCTTGCGCGCCATTTGCTTCGCACCATTTACGACCGCCCGTTGTCTCGCCTGTGTCGTCGCCGTGCTCGCGCTCCACCAGAGCGCGCCAGCCGTCAACCTCCACGATCGCGATATGCTCCGCCGACAGCACGCCGCCAAACTGAGACCCCGAGACGTCATTATAGCCGCCGCGCCAGTCGTTGCTGATGATGCGGATCGGCGCGGCGGGTTCCACGTCCGAAACGCTCATGCCCTCCGGGTCGAGGTAGATCTTGACGCTCACGTCGCGGCGGGTTTCTTCGTGCTCAATGTTCATGGGGTCTCTCCCTGTTGGGTTGTGTGGATCAGTTCCGCGCTGCGTCTCTGGTGGGAGGCGCAGGCCGGAGCGGATCATCATCAGGCTTCGAGGTCGGCCAACATCCGCTCAGCGCGCGCGGCGTAGCCGGCAGGGGTGTCGCCGTCGCGGACGATCACCGCGCGGATGCCCTCGTAAAACGCGATCACGTCGTCGCCCTCAACGTCCGCGAGGAAGAAAACGCCGTTGGGAAACTGGGCGACCGAGAGGCCGATTTTGTCCGACGTCGCGATGATTTTGACGTCTCCAGCGGCGAGAGAATAAACGGCGGGCAGGATCATCGCGGAGGCTCCTTGGTGGTCGCGGCCCGGTGTGTGCCGCCTCTGGAAATCACCCTGCGCCTGCGCACTGATCCGGTCAAGATAAATCGCACTGGTCCGCAAAAATAATCCGCGTTTGGGGCGCGAAAACCGATAGCAAGATTACCGGGTCATCTTGATGGTCATCTTGCTAATCTGGTCATCTTGCCTGTGATCGTATTCCCATTTCGTCGTGCGTTAGGGGCAAGATGACCAAGATGACCATCAAGATGACCATGCTGTTTTGGTAATCTTGCTCCCCTTATGGGGAAAGGCTAAGAGGCTGTTATATATATATAACCCCCCCCCTCTCTCCCTTATATATACAAGATGACCAAGATGACCACTATTACCCCCTCCGGGTGTAAAGACCCCTACGTGTAGAGGCACGGACATGGGCACGGACGGTAATCGTGGTCATCTTGGTCATCTTGCTCAAAACGCCCCGAACGCCGGAAATTTCAGCGTCGCCTAGACACGCCAAAATCGCCTGCGATAATGGCAACGCCAGACCACACGCCGCTCCACATCGGAGCAACCCCATGCAGCCCAAAACACCGACCGACAACCCGACGCAAAATCGCCTCACGATCGCCCAGTCGCAGACCCTCGCGATCCTCCAATGGATCACCCACAACCCGCGTCGCGAGATGGCGACCCTCGGCATCGCCCTAGCGCCAGATGGAACGCCAGACCCGCGCCGGTGGGCCGTCCAGGCCGTGGCGCACGTCGTCCAGGCGAAGTGGGCCAACGCCGAAGATCCCGGCGTCGGCTCCATCCGCCTGCGGATCACGCCACGAGGCAGAACCGAAGCAAGACGCCTCGCCAAGCATCCGCAAGCCCTCCCGGCCGGCATGGTCGAGACGATCAACCCCGAGACGCCCGACGTCGCGCCGCAGCGTCGCCGCACGCCGGCCCCATGGATCGCCCTCGAACGGCGCGGCGCAATCACCCCACGCCAGTCCGACGCAGCACGCGCCCTGTCCAGCGCCATCCACGAAGCAGCCGCCAGCGGCGCACCGTGGCTCGCCGAGGCCGTCGATACCTCGCCCGACCACACCGCGCCCGTGCTCGCCGCCCTCCGCCGCGTCACAACCGCAACCCGCCTCCTCCAGCGCCTCACCCGCGAACAGCGCGCCATCGTCCTCCACGTCGTCGTCGAGGAGCGCAGCGTCGTCTCGCACCTCGGCCGCATCGGCGCGCCCAACGCCCTCGCCCATCTGCGCGAAGGCCTCAACGTCGTCGCAGTCAACGCCGGCATCGTCGCCGCGTGAGGCGTCGCAGCGCGTCGCGGGCGTTAAGCGGCGGGAAGGGCGAGGAAGGGGGAGGGCCGCTAAAACCCTGCACTGGGCCGCTACGCCCGAGCGCGACGCGCGCGGTCAAAAGCTCTCGGCCTGCTTCATGCCCGCCGCCGATGCGCGCCGGCGCCGCGCCGATGCGAGCAGGCCGAGCACAACCTGCTCGCCGCGCCACGCGCCGGCGCCGTGCCGCGCCGCATCGCGCCGCACCGCGCCGCACCGCGCCTCGCCTCGCCGCACCGCGCCTCGCCGCACCGCGCCTCGCCGCGCCGCGCCGCATGACGTGCGCGTCACCCACTAGATGTTGTGTTTTGAGACGCCCCGATCCGTCTTTTCGCGCTGTTTTCAGCTAAGCCATTGATATTGCTCAATACATAATTTGACATAATGGCGATTATTGGAATTGTGCAGCGCAGCACGCCAATGGTGCGGCGCGGCATGGCGACGTGCGATGCGGCGGCCGGCGACGTGGATGCCAGCGACGCGGCGACGTGGCGGCCGACGCGCGGCGACGCAGCGGCACGCAGGCGCGGCGACAAGGGCCCCCGAAATGTCGAGGGGGGGCGGGGGGGTCGAACGAGGGGGGGTGGGGGTCGGCCGAGGCGAGCGCGCGACGGGGCCGTCACCGGTGCCCACACCCCCCATGGGCCGCGTTCCCTTCGCAGACGGGTCTGGATTTTTGCGCTTAACACTTGCCGCGCCATGAACATCGGCGTTGACATGCGTCGTGAATTGGTGCTTTCTTGCCATATTCAAGAATTGCGCTTTACCCTAGCTTCGCCTTGGCGGGGCATGTTCGTGTCGGAGGCTGGTTTGCAGATCAAGAACCCCATGACGGATGAGGCGATCGAGACGATTTTGTCGCGCGTTTCCGACGCTGAAGCGATCCGCAAGATTTGCGAAGATCCTGATCTGCCGTCTCGCGAGTCCTGGCGGGTGGCGTGCCGTGCGGACCCTGCGCTGGCGGCGAGGTATGCGTCTGCGGTTGAGGAGGCGGCTCACACGGTTTTCGGCGACATCATCGACATTGCCGACACCGAGAAAGACCCGCAGAAGGCGCGAAACCGGATTGACGCGCGCAAGTGGGCGGCGGCGCGGTTGAGCCCGAAGCACTACGGCGAGCGTCAGAAGGTTGACGTGACGCTGGATGTCGGGTCGATGAGCGACGACGCGATGGGCAAGGAGCTGGCGATGATCGTGGGCGTTCAGGTTGCGACGGCGGACCCTGCGTTGGTTGCGGCGGACCTTGCGGCGGAGATCGAGGATGACGGGGCATGAGCGCGTGGGTGCCCCGCACGTCGGTTTTGGAGCAGCTTTGCCGGCTTGACGAGATCGAGCGTCGGCTTGGCGCGCTGGAGGCGGGGCGTGAGGGGAGCCCAACGCCCGCATTTCAGCAATGGCGGCCGGATGGCGCCCAAAACGACGCGGCGCAGCCTGCGCCCATTTCTCGTGATCTGACCCGCGCTGAGCAGTTGGACGCAAGCCGTGTTGCGTTGAACGCGGCGCTTGACGCGCTTGATGCTTCGGAAGCTCTGGTTCAAGACGCGGTTCGTGCTTTTGGAGCAGCGTGGGTTCGCGAGGGTCCGCCGCTTCAGTATTGCAAGCCCGCGACGATGGGCCGAGCGCGAATGGTTCGCGAGTGGGCGCGGGGGCGCACTTGCACGAATTACACAACCCAACGTGCTCGCGAGGCGGCTCAAGAGGCCGTGACGTGGCTGCGTTTGGAGCGCGCTCAAAATGACAGTGCGCCTTCTGATTGAATTCCCAGCGGCCACGGGTGCCACATGAGCATTCCCGTTGCCTTGGCTGGGATGTCCCCGGGGGAGATCATGTCTTCCTTGGGGACCGCGAGCCCTGATGAACGGCTTCGTGCGCTGCACATTCTTCGGGAGATGCGGCGGCGGGAGCAGCAGCGGCTTTTCTTCGACCTTTACCCGGACGAGACGACGGTTGTTGGGGGGCGTCGCTTCCATGCCCGCCGACTTTATGCGCGGCACCTTGAGTTTTTTGACGTTGGCGCGCGGTATCGCGAGCGGTGTTTCATGGCTGCAAACCGGGTTGGCAAGACCTTTGGCGCGGGCGGTTATGAGACGTCGATGCACCTGACGGGGCTTTACCCGGAGTGGTGGACGGGGCGTCGTTTCGACCGTGCGATCGACGCCTGGGCGGCTGGCAAGACGAACGAGACGACGCGGGACATCATCCAGTTCACCTTGCTGGGGAAGGTGCTCGGGTCGGGTCCGGGGCGGCGTGTATCGGGCACGGGCGTCATTCCTGGCGCGCAGCTTGGCCCGGCGACGTGGCGAACCGGCGTTGCGGATTTGATCGACACGATCCAAGTCAAGCATGTGTCGGGCGACTGGTCCAGCCTTGGGCTCAAGAGCTATCAGCAGGGCCGCGGCGCGTTTGAGGGCACATCGAAGCATGTGATTTGGCTTGATGAGGAGCCGGATATTTCGATTTACGGCGAGTGTGTGATCCGCACCGCGACGACGAGCGGCATCGTGATGCTGACGTTCACCCCGCTGGAGGGGATGAGCGAGACTGTTCTGCAATTCATGCCCGGCAATGACTAGGAGGCGTCGAAATGGCTTCGATCAAGATCGTTGAGTTCAGCGGCGTGGGCGTGGCTGGCGGAAGCGTTTCGATCCAGGCTCCCATCCTTCCTGAGTTGCGCGTGACGGTGCTGGACAACACTTCGACCACCTCGTTGGTGCTCCTTGCGGGCACGGGCCTTGTGGTTATCACGACGGACGGCGTGGTTGCGATGTCGGCGATCGGGGCGATCAGCGGGAGCAACAAGGGCTCGGACATTGCGGTGGCGCCGGCGTCGGCATTTTTTGCGATCCCGCGCCCGCTGACGCTTCACTTCACGTCGGGCGCCTAAGATGATGGGTTCTCCGATGGCGATGATGGCGATGATGGCGCGGGGCGGGGGTGGTGGTGCGGCTCCAACCATCGCGTCGCTATTCGCCGGGGGCCAGCAGGGCGCGTGGTTTGACCCGTCCACGCTCGGCACGCTTTTCCAAAAACCGGAGGATGGCGTCGAAGCCCCTGTTGATGCCGCCGGGCAGTCTGTGT
>Ga0222649_1000135_pt1 | contig 29483 bp, 34 predicted proteins | sample AntAcemetagen337_FD_179865 | JGI IMG/M metagenome (GOLD analysis project Ga0222649, IMG submission 179865) | Saline water microbial communities from Ace Lake, Antarctica - #337 | ecosystem: Environmental > Aquatic > Non-marine Saline and Alkaline > Saline | place: Antarctica: Ace Lake... | reverse complement strand
TCTATAACTTTTAAACTTTTCTATATATTCTTGGAAAAAATAAATTATGTACTCATTTTATTTATTACCATTCTTTATAACTATTTTGCAAAACCTTAAGGTTACCATTTGAGTACATAATTTTATATTTCTATAACTTTTAAACTTTTCTATATATTCTTGGAAAAAATAAATTATGTACTCATTTTATTTATTACCATTCTTTATAACTATTTTGCAAAACCTTAAGGTTACCATTTGAGTACATAATCTTTTATTTTTATAACTTTTTAACTTTTCTATAATATTCTTAAAATAAAAAGATTATGTACTCATTTCATTCGTTATCATTCTTTATAACTATTTTGCAAATCTTTAAGAATACATTTTGAGTACATAATCTTTTATATCTATAACTTTTAACATTTTCTAAATAATCTTGAAATAAAATAATTATGTACTCATTTCATTCGTGAGCATTCTTTATACACATATTGCAAAACCTTAAGGTTACCATTTGAGTAGCGTAGCGTATATATTCTATATTCTAAACTTTTAAAAAAATGATAACATATATTATAATTTAAGTTATCATACATAATATATGTATTTCAACAATTTGAATCTTAACGAAACACCTATTATCAAAGAATTGTGTAAGAATATTATAGAAGACTTTCTTACAAATTTAAAAAGTTTTAATATAAATACTGAATATAATCTTCTCCATGATCATATTTCAAATTATATAGATAATGAAACATTAACAAGCAAAAATATAGCATTAAACTCTATGAGTAATATTCACTATAACGAATATTACAAAAATATATTGAATAAAATAGAATTACATTATGATTATCATCCACTTATTATAATATGTTATGACATTATAATTAATCACTATGTAAAATTATCAGATAAATACAAATGGAAAAATGGAACATTAATCTGATTCCCCAAGACCTTCTAAATGTTTATAACATGATTTAACGTTTGAATAAAGATTATTATAATAATTGTATTTTATTTTATTCTCACGACACCATTCTTCAACAATAGGTTTAATTTTATGATAATGGACATGTGATATTCTTGGAAATAAATGATGCTCTATTTGATAATTTAATCCTCCGTGAAAAAATCCAAGAACTCTACCACCTACAGTAGAAGAGGTTTCTGCTTGTAATAATGCCCAATCTTTTCTATATGATGTATTTTCATATATTATTTTTTTAACACCTTCGAAATTATGAGAAATTATAAAATTTAAACCAAGATATAATCCACCTACAACAAGTGTTAATAAAATATTTAATATTGTAAATATAGACGGATGTAAATATATAGGTATGATATAGAATCTAATAATAAACATAAATCTTAATAATAATCCTACGCGCGATTCGTTTGTAGCCATTTTTGATATATTTTCACCCATATGTTTCATGGAATATAGATCTTTAATCTCTAAAATGTGCCAATTTATAGGCAATAATGATAATAAAAACCAAATATATATTTTTTGAAATACGTATATTTTATTCCATTTTACATATTTATGCAGTCTTATTATATCAGTTGTTATATCAGGGTCTTCTTCATAATTATTAGTATAAGCATGATGTAATAAAACGTGATGATGTTTCCATAAAATAGAACTACCGCCGATCCAATCCTGCGTTAATCCCCAAAACATATTTATTTTTTCATTAGCAGAAACAGCTCCGTGATTTGCATCATGTTGAATACATAATCCAACGAGAGCCATAAAAAGTCCTAATAATATAGAGCGTGTTATAGTAAACCCATAAAACATATTGGTATATTCTAAATATGTAATTGATGACATAATAAAAAAAGCTTTAATATACCATTCTGTTGTAGCATATGGATATTTAATAATACTATTCACGCGTCGTTTGAGAATTTTATAAGGTTCGCTATTAATTAAATAAGTTTTAGTTACATCATTTTTTGTTAATATTTTATTAACAGAACCTATTTTATATTTATCTAATAATGACTTTCGCATATCTATATGTGGATGTAGCATATAATAATGTATTGTAGCATTTTTACCACCGAAAATATTCAAAATATTTGCCCCTCCCGGATGAACTTTTGAAAACTCTTTTAAATCATATATATCATCATGTAATATAACATCAGTTTCTTTAATATTCATTTTTATTATTAGTATTTATTTTTTTATATATTTACAAAATAACACATTTATTTTTATTTTCTATCCTTTCTTCTTTTACTATTATTTCAATAATATTTAAAACAATATCAATAGATGGGCGATTTTCAGGATTTATATCCCACATTTGTATAATTAATTCTTGTAATTTTATATTTTTAACCTTTTTAATATCTGGACGATAACCGTCTTTAATCAAAAATATTATATTAGGGTTTTCATTTAAACCTTTAAAGGGTATTGTTCCCGTGCATATAAACCAAAGGTTTAATGCCAAAGAATATATATCTATTTTTAGGTCATAATCTTCGCCATTATTAAATATCATTTCTGGTGCCATATATCGCATTGTTCCTGTGCATCCGCTCATTTTATATTTATCATTTTTTTTCTTTATAGTTCTTGATAATCCAAAGTCTGCTAATTTAATATGCAATCCATCATTTAATAAAATATTTGCTGGTTTAATATCGCGATGCATTATAGGACTATAACAATTGTGTAAAAAACATATTGCTTGCGATAATTCAAATATCCATCTATTAATATATTTATTTTCAGGTATCCACATTTTATTTTTTTCTATAGACATTTTATTATAATATGTATCCAATGAACCATTTGGCATATATTCATATAATATCAAAAGAGGATCGCATATCGTACATGCACCTAAGAATAATACAAGATTTGGATGTCTTAAATGTGATATTATAGATATTTCGTTTAATAAATCTTGATATTCTACATTATTATTATTATGTTTTAGACATTTTACGACACATTTTAAACCTCTCCATTTAGCATTATTTATAACACCATTTCCACCTTCGGCTATTACTTCTTCGGATAATATGTGTTTATGTTTCAATTCCCACATTTCAGTTCTACCTCGCATTCTTAAAGGAATTTCTTCCAAATCTAAAACAAATGATGATGATGAAGAATATGTATCTTCTTCATTTATCATATTATTAAATATATAGTTAATAATTTATGGTCATTTTTTCCAAATATTATATATAATTATTAGATCTGGTTAAATCAGCTTTTGGAACCTCCATAACATAATATGGTGTATTATTCAACATTGGTGAATTAAAAGTTATTTCACTCGGGATATTATAAATATCTCTTAATCTACTTCCTACAACTATTTCACCGGTTAATGGAATTTTGATATCATTATTATTATCTGTAGGTTTCATATAAAAGTCAGATATATGTCTATCTTTTTGCCTCGCGAATAACTTCCAACTATTACCGCCAGTATCTCTATTAACAGAATTGTTTGTTAAATATGCTACTAATCTATACGTATCATTTAGGTCATTTGTTCTAATATACATATCGCGTCTATTTATTTTTTGAACCATATCTGTATGTGTTCTATTATCTGAACGATTTAATGGCGGATATAATGGGTCATTGAGAACCTTATAATCTCTTTCTATTGTATGATTTGTTTTTATCTGTTCTATATTATCTTTAACATCATTATTAACATTATTTTTAAGTTTATCATATTCGTCTAATGTTAGACATACCTTGTTTATTGGTACAGTAGGTTGTGTAGGTTGTATAGGTTGTGTAGCGACGTGTTCTCTTTTATTTACTATAACAACTTCTTCTACATCATAATAGTATATATATATAAAAGATATTATTAAAATTATTAAAATTATAAAACTTACGACTATTATATATGGTATATATTTATTAATACCCATTGTCTATAATTTAATTATAAAAATAAAATATATAAATATCATTATTAATATAGTAAAATGAATAATATAGTTTATGATGTTATTGAAAAAGTTAATGAAACATCTTTATGTAAAAAATCAACGTTGTGTAGAAAAAATGCTATGACTGATAATAATAAAAAAGATGTTGATAACTTAGTTGAACAATATTTAAAAGATGATGTTGTATCAAATGTAAAAAGTACGTAACATTTTATAAATTATCTATCAATTCTTGTCTATCTATTTCATTTGGTATAATATTATTTTTTTCTAAAGACTTTTCTTTTTGCTTATCAAAATTAACCTTATCTTCTTCTGTTATTATTGTCGATAAACCTATTATTTTGCGATTTAATATATATTCAATTACGAAAAATGAAATAAATATTGTTGATAACCATATCAAAAATATAGAGATAAAATTATAAAAAATTATAAAAAAATCATATATCATTGGATGTTTTTTTATAGGAAGATGTGATATTTTTAAAAAATATATAGATATTGCTATACCAACTGGTTTAAAAACATCGTGTATTAAACTTTTTATAAAGTCAATTGTTGATATACCTATTGCAAACCCAGATGCTGCTATTAATACTTGATTTTTATATGTATATTCTTGAAAGTCTTTATAAAACTTTTTTAAAAATATATCATAATTTGAATTTACTTTTTCAATATTATTATCATCATTATTAACCATTGTATAATATGTTATTTTATTTTAAATATATAAATACAATTCGTAGATATAACAATATAATATAATATGATTTTCAACAATGAACTTATACAATATACTACGTCTCCAGAGTTTATATCATGTATGACATTAGCATACTTTTTAACCATAAATATGCTTATAAATCACATGAATAAATATAATGTAGTATATTCTTTGAAAAAAACTATGTATATATATAATGTTTTTCAAATTATACTCAATGCATATATGATATACGGATTATATGGAATAGTATCATTTCCTAATGTTTTTGGAATTAATACTATGTATACTATTAAAATAAGATATTATACATACATACATTATATTTCTAAATATCTTGATTATTGTGACACATTTTTTATAATACTTCGCGATAAAAATAAGCAACAATTATCATTCTTGCACGTATATCACCATGGAAGCATAGGTGTAATATGGGGTTTTTTATTACATCAAGGACATGGAAATGGAACAGTATCTTATGGGTGTTTTATTAACAGTGTTGTACATTTAATAATGTATAGTCATTATCTATTAACATCAATCGGTTATAGAAATCCTTTTAAAAAATATATAACACAAATACAAATTTTTCAATTTTTAAGTTGTATCATACACTCGTGTGTTGTAATTAAATATGAAAATATAGTTCCTAAAAAATATGCTATTTTAGAGTTCTATTATCATATAAGTATGTTATTGTTATTCTACAACTTTTATAGAAAAAAATATAAAGTAATACATAATTAATAAATGGATATAACAATAAGATGATATATATATATAGCTCACAGGCACAATTTATTAAACTATACTAATAATGCAAAATCGTTATAACAAGAGATCTAATTTTGAAGAACTACGTAAAAACGACCTAACCTCCCGTGCTGGATTTGGGTGGGAATGCGGGGAGGAAGATAAACTACTCGCTATGCGTTCTGACAAAAACTCTTACGATGATATCGCCGCAGAACTTAAAAGAACATCAAGAAGTATCCAAACTCGTCTTTATCAACATATTTGCAAACTTACAGAAGTAGATAGTACTCAAGAAAGCGAATTATTTGAAAAATATGATGTTTCTGTAGAAGAACTTACGGAGTTTAAAACAAAACGCGACGAGCATAGCGGAAAAATGCTAACTAAAAAAAGAACAAATACCAGACAAAGAGACGAATCTCTTCCGTATATTCCCAGGGATACAAGAAATAACCAATATGATGTTAGAAATGAACTAAATGTTCTACGCCAAGAGGTTCGGGACTTGCGACGAGAGGTTAGAGATCTAAGTGAAAAACTTTAATGAATATTGAATACATTCATTAAAATAGACAATGCTGTTATAAAAGAATCTAACTTTTTAATATCATATTTAACAACATCTTTATTATCATAAACATCTTTATTTTTATCCAATTCTACAACGAGCGTATCGTTTTGTGTAGATATTTTAATATATTTAACATTTGATATATCAACCTTTATATTTGCCAATAATAGTGTTTTTGCTATTAAATCGGTGTTATCTATACAACTATTGTTTCCCATTATAAATATTTTCTCGGGTATCATAACATTTTCTTGTTTTACATTATTAGATTTATTTATATTATCTGTAATTATATTGAATAGTTTTATAATATCGTTATTAGAAGTATTTTTAATTGTTTTTTTTACCTTTCTTAAACTAACCAGATAGGATTTATATATATATTTTTCGTTACAAATAATATAATTATTTTTTTTTTGACCATTCAAAATAATCTTATTACTTTTACCATATAATACATGAATATATGCTTCGGTGGTTATTGTTAATAGAATAACAAGCAATAAGATAATCCTCATATTTATTTACATTGATATGATTATAATCAATTTTTATATAAAAATCATTCTTATATAAAAATTGATTATTTTTATATAATTAATATTGATTACTCGCTAAATATATAATGGACGAAGAAGATATTTGGTTTCTTTTTGATGAAATAAAAAAAGAGGAAAAAACTCAAATTGATATAATAAATAATAAAGGCGTCGTGGAGGTTGAGCGAGAAAATGTTATATGTTCTTGTGGGTGCGATGAATTAATTATTGAAGATAATATGCATATTTGCAAAAGATGTAGTTCTATTGTGACAAAATTAATTGAAAATACAGCAGAATGGAGATTTTATGGAAATGATGATAATCGCGATGGTGATCCATCTAGATGTGGAATGCCGACTAATAATCTATTACCAAAGTCGTCAATAGGCTCTATGATAGGGTGCGGATACAAGGATAATATTGATATACGACGCATTAGAATGTTTCAAATGTGGAATAGCATGCCTTATCATGAAAGAACATTATGGAATGTTTTTGACAAAATGACAGCAAATACTATAAATAATGGTATTCCTCAAAAGGTTATTGATAATGCCAAAGTATTGTATAAAAAAGCATCAGAAAAAAAGATATCACGTGGAGATAATAAGGAAGGTTTAATAGCATCTTGTATATACCATTCTTGTTTGCTCAATAAAATACCTAAAAGTTCTAAGGATATTGCTGCAATGTTTAATATATCACACGTAACATTAAATAAAGGAAATTCGCGTTTCCAAACATTATTACAAATAAATGTTTCATCACCAAATCCTATTGATTTTATTTCGCAATATGGTAATAATCTTGATATGTGTATAAATGATATTAATAAATGTAAGTTATTGGTTGAAGTTATTGAAGAAAATGAGATTATGAATGATAATTCTCCAACATCTTCAGCAGCGGGTATATTATATTATTACGCGTCTATTAAAAACTTAGGTTATACTAAGAAAAAGTTTGCTAAAGCTTGTAATGTATCAGAGGTTACTATCGTAAAATGTTATAAAATTATTAACAATTATCATAAGTTTATTATATCGCATAAAAGTGCTATTTTTGAATAGATTTTTAAGTTTATTCGTTTATAATACTTATTATATAATCGTATGTTATTATAAATGTTATTATGAATAATGAACTTTTTACATCAATATGTAAAGGTGATATTAACAATAGTATATTATTAAGTACTAAAATGCTATTTTTAGATGATACAATTGATAGATTAGAGGTCGTTTATATTGATATATGTTCATATATTGGAACATATATTTCTATATATGATATCAGTAAATTGATAGATATATATAGTAATACAAAAAAGATAATAGAAACCGATAAATTAATAATTAAAGATATATACGTATTAATAACAAAAATGTGCATATTATGCGATATATATAATAAATACCCAAGTTCTAATGGAGGAAACCTAACAATACAGTCATTGAAAAATAAGATTAGTAAAATTCTTGATTGTGGAGAAATGCAATTATCTACAAATGGTATAAAAAGATTTGAAAGCATTATACCAAGTATTGATAATGAAAATTATGCGTCGGCTTTAAAAATAATAGCCGTTATTATAAAAACAATTAAATCAACAGATGATATATCAATTGATAATTCTGATAAAATTCTTGATATATCTAACAATATTAGATTATTAATTGACTATATATTAAGAAAAAAATATAAGTTTGAAACAAAGTTTTATAGTTCAGATAATGATATATCATGGTTCATATGGGGTATTTTTAGCGTACTGTATAAAGACGAAGTATTTAATGATGCGTTTTTTTTATATAATCACGAATTTAAAAAAAAACATAAAACAAAAAGAATAGGATTGTTATGGTCATTGGGTATAATTGCTATATATACTCATAAAAAAGAAATATCTAATGGTTGGACTAATAAGGAAAAAATAGTAATTGAAAAAATAGAGGATATATCTATAAATTTATATAATGAAATTAAAAAAAATATTATGAAAGATAATCCTAAATTATTAGAAAAACGAGAGAAAGAAAAAGTTGAAATTGAAAAAAACGATGGATTAGATTATATTAGCAAATACGTACCTTTTATAGCAAGTGGTGAAAATGAAATTATACAACCTCCTTGTCAAAAAGATTATTGCGATGATGATAATAATCCAAGAATTATATCATGTTAATTCGTGAAATATATTTAATTTTATTATAGTTATATATTATATCCTGTTTTGATATACTACAAGGTCCTATATTTTTTGTTTTATCATATTTTATACTATTTAGTTTTAATAATAATTTTTGTGTTATTGGAATATTTATTTTTATAAACCAATTTGTATTTATATTATCGTCTTGACAATATTCTTTTACATTTCCTATACCAAACCCTACTCTTTTTATCGTTAAGTTGCTGTCTGTTTTTTTTGAAAAAATATACCAAGGTAAAGGATATAATTTTTCAACAACTAATCTTTCATAATCTCTTTTCTCCCATATTTGAAAAATAGTTTTAATATATTCTACCTTTTTATTGTGTATAAAGTCATTAAACGGAAGAACGTTCTCATATATTAAGTGGTAATTAATAGGAAATGACTTTTTTAAACTATTTTTATAAAAACTTATAGGTAATATGAATGATATTGTTTTAGCATTTAAAAAAGCAGAATGTTTAATGAACTTTATTGCTAATGCCGATTTATTTCCAAATGGAGGATTTCCTATAATATGTGGATTATCTACGTTTTTTAATTTTAAGAAGTCTTGTTTTATTATATCTGGATGTTCGGGATATATATCATAAAACTTATATATGTTTGTTAGTTTTTTTATTGTAGGTATAAAAGCTCCATCACCTGCACTAGGTTCAATTATTAGGTCTGTTTTATTTATTTTGATATGTTTTTTAATTGCGTCATAGCATATTAGTATATTTTCATCTGTCGTATAGAATTTATCCAATGACTTTATTTTTACTGTCATATTATATTTAATATATATAAAGTTTTCGCAGATATATTAATAAAATATGATAAATAATACCTTTTTCAAAGATATTGATACACCATACAAATGTTATTTATATGGACTAATTTTATTTAATATAAAAGAAAATGTAATTAATGATAATGATTTAAAGATTGAAATTACTATAGATTATCTATTTGATATTAAAACAAATATGAAATTATCTTATAGTGATTATAAATCACAATACATAAAGGATAAAAACTTATATATTTATTATAGAAATATTGATACTTTAATTTATAATTTAAAAGAAATCGGTGATGTTAAATATGATAATTATAATAATATTGTATTGATTATATCATCAAAGACAATAAAAAAAGATCTATATAAACATATTAATAACAAATCATTAAATAATATATATCAAGCTGATTTGTCTGAACTATTTGAAATATCAAATAATTTCATATTAGCATATATAGAAAGATTTGGTAATATCATTAGCGATAATCTGTATATAACCTTTTATAATGTAAATAATATGAATAAATTTACTAAATTATATAAAATACCACATACTATAAATAAACATTTGAACTTTTTTACTATTATATTTGAAAATGTTAATATGATAGATTTATTAGGATTGATAAATAATAAAGATCATTTTGCATATATTAATAATAGTATTTTTAATTTTAATAATAAAGACGCAAATAGTGTAGTACAATCATTAAAAGTTTTTAAAGATGTCGAACATGCTGTTATTCCGTCAAAGTCGTCGTATTCGGATGCTGGGTATGATATAACTATAATAAAAGAACATAAACGACTAAATAGTGATACAGTTTTATATGATACTGGGATAAAACTTGATATACCCAATGGATACTATGTGGAAATTGTACCAAGAAGTTCAATAAGTCGTTCTGGATATATGTTAGCAAATAATGTTGGTATTATAGACCAAGGATATCGTGGAAATATTTTTATAGCATTGCGGAAAATTAATAAAGAGTGTGCTGATTTAGTTATGCCTTGGAAATGTTGCCAAATGTTAGTAAAAAAACAGTTATATTGTAATTTAGTTATATCATCGACAGAAGCATCTACATCGCATAGAGGAGATGGAGGATTTGGTAGTACTGATAAAATAGTTTAAAAGTATAATAAATCGTAAATATCATAAAATAATATAACATATATAATGTTCCTATAATCATAATAAATGGAACAGTTGTTGTCATAATAACATTAAGATTAAAATAATCAATATATATGTACCAATTATTGCGAAGAACTTCTATATTTATAAAGTTGATTACTCCATTTAAAATATTATTTATTTCATCATTGATAAATGAATATTCCATATTTGCAAAAAAATAATAAGTTTTCATATCAATTTTCATATGTATTACAAAACTATGTTTGATATTTTATTTTTTATTTTGTAATGTATATCATCAAATGTTTCAAGTGAATAATTTACAAAAAATGGATTTTTTGAATAAGAATCGCTACATATATATATTTGATTAAATAAAGACATTATTTTTTCATTAATAACAACATTATTTATTCCTATATCCCAAAGATACATATAATATTTTTTTATAGGACATACAATATGCGTATTATCCAGAAGATGTGTTTTTATATCATATTCATCTTGAACATATTTATCATTATATAAATCGTCGCAATTTATATTATGTTTTGATACACAATTTAATATATTTTTTTGTTCTTTATTGAATAATTTGAAATTTAACAAGTTTTCTTTAGATAATGTTAATATAATGATGTTAGAAATATATGTGTTGTTGTTTGAAGACACGAAAATATCTTTATTATAAATAATCTTCTTTATTTCTAAATTATAATTAAACTTCACATTTTTTGATAATAAAAAATTTGTCATTCTATCAATTAAAACACTTACATTATCCGTCAAAATATAATATTCGTTTTTCTTATTTATATATTGTGTAAATAGATTTATAGCATATAGCGATGATATGTTATTATAAACATGTTCAAAACTTTCTATGTTGGTTTTCAAAACATTATATTCAGTTGCATTTAAAAATGTCTTGCAAAACTTAACAAAAGATTGATTATTTAATGTTCGGCGTGGTATTAATTTAGACTTGTTAATAATATTTGCCAAAACATTATATGTCTTATCATTATATTTAAGTACGTAATTTTTATATTTTATATTGAACCTATTTAATAAATTCAAATATGATATGTGTTTTTTATTGAAAACTTTATTGTTATTTCTTTTATCATTAAAACTACTTTTTTTTTCAATTATATTGATATTATATCCGTCATCAACGCATTTAATAGCAGAATATAATCCTATTAAATTGCTACCTATTATAATTATATTATTATTCATTAATTGATTAATAATAAATACATCATATATTTTTATATACGCGTAATAGAAAATACATTTATTAACTATATATAAAATAATAGAGATATTTGATGCTATGGGTGCAAAATCTTCACGCCAATACACATATCAACAATATTATAACGCTATGAAAGAGAGTGGTCATGTAAATAGTATGGATTTAAAAAATATAGATTTAAATAAAATAGATCCATATGAAGTTTTGAATTTATCTAAGAAGTTTTCTTTAAACGAATTAAAAGAATCATATCGTGCATTAGCAATAAAGACACATCCGGATAAACCAGGGGGAAATAAAGATATTTTTAATATAGTTACAGATAGTTTTGAAAAACTTACTATAGAATATAAAAAAAGAGAGAAAGATTTATCTCACAAAGAACTTAAACATAATTCCGAGTTATATTTTAATAAATATTCTAGAGAAACGAATGACCGACCGAAAGATGTACAAGAAAATAATACTGGAGAAAGTTTTACAACAAAGTTTAATAATAACTTTGAAAAATGTAAAATGGAGGATGATTGTATCGACTTTGGTTATGGTGAAAAAATGGAGGAGTCTACAAAAATAAGAGAAGATATAACCATAGATAAAATTACAAAAAAAAAAATAAATAATGAAAGTTTTAATGAATTGTTTAACAAAAATGTACCTGTTTATAAACAATTGGTAAAATATATTGAACCAGAAGCAATGGTATTATCTAAATCTCTTAATTATACCGAGTTGGGTGGTAAAAAACCAGATGATTATAGTAGTAGTTATGATAAAAATAATTCATTGGCATATACCGATTATATGCGAGCACATGATGGAACGCGTCTTGTTGATCCATCAAGTATTAAAAATGTTAAAATGTTTAATAATGTAGATGATTACGAATCTTATAGTAACGATATTGCTAAAAAAATAATGTCACCCAAAGAGTTGAAGATGCAAGAAAAAAATAAATTAAAAATAGAAAAAGAAGAGTTGAAAAGAATAGAACGTCTTGAAAAATATGATAGTAGAGCAGAAAAAACTTTTGAAAAGTCAAATAAGTTATTCTTAAGATAAGTTCATATCGATATATTGAAACATTGACTTTCTATTTTTATAGGTATCATTCCATCCATATTCAAATAACTCTTTAGATTTATTTTTATCCAAGAATAAATAGTTAGAACTTGTAAAATTTCTACCCCACATATCTTTATTTATATTTAATATATTCTTAACAGATAATTCGTCATTTGAATTTGTAATTTGTCCATCAATATAAAACTTATCATCGTATTGTTTATAAAAACTTTCACCAGATATATATGGTATATATGAACTACAAGTGCAAATATCTATTAAATGGTTAATATCGCGAAATGATGATATTGTTTCACTTTTCATTTTATATAACTTTCCTACATTTGTAGAAACTATAGAAACCTTATCTAATTTTAATGGAATATGTGAAACATATCTTAATTTTAAATTAGTTTCTATATTTTTTTGAATTATGTTGTAATTATATAGTGATATGTTTGAAATGTCTTTTCCAATTATCGTATCCCATAATTTATCATGATTTGATAAATCTTTTTCTTGAGTGTATAACAAGGAGCACCATGCACCTCCAGAAGTTCCTGTTATAGTATAATTATCAATTGGAAAATGTTTTTTAATACAACCAATAACACCAAGATAATATGGTAGATATAATCCTGTTCCACATATATTTATATTCATAAATGCGTTTGTAATAATAATCATTGACATTGAAAAAATAAATCTCATTATACAATTTTAATATTATATAAAGTTTTTTTTTTATATGTTTTTATATTTAAATCTTATTCCATCTAGACTTCTCATATGCCAAATCTCTATTTCTCATATATATGAAAAAGTTTTTTATATTTCCTTCATTTCCTTCTGAAAAAAAAGTATTAAGTTCATTTATCGCACTTTGTTTTTTTACAATACACGCCATTATGATGTTATTCATATTAATCTTATATTTGTCGCTTATAAAAGGTGGTTGGTTTATTAACCATTCTTCCCGCATTTTAGAATAAGATTCTCTATTAATTGGAATAATCTCTATTTCGTCATTATCGTAATGAACGCGTATATCTGTATTCATTATATCAACTGATGTTATAACACTTTCTATATGTTCCATTTATGTAATAATTATATTATATGTTTATATATATTAGTAGTATATAAAAATGGAATCTGGTATAACTATGTTAGTGCATTCATTGATTATTGGGTTTATAATATATATGTTAATGGTTTTAGTTTTCAAACAAAATCATCTTGTTGCCGAAAATAGAAGTATAATAATAGGTTCATTAATATTAATATATATGATTGTATTCGGTCATGATATTCCCAAAAATATAAATCCTAATTTATAGATATATTAATAATTTATTTTTTATAATTATATATCAACATATATACATTTTTATTGTGTTCTAAAAAATTATCTACTTTACTAATATGTAAGTCATTATATAGATAATAACCTTCTTCATTATCGCAAATAGCCGTATAATGTCCTCCATCGACACACCCAATATGCATCGCAATAGAAGATAAATAATATCTTTTATCTATACCTATATCATTTAATATAGTACCTTTTTTAAAACAAAAGTTTTCATTTATATATATAGGATTATTGTTTTTAACATCCTTATTTACAAATCTATTAATAACTACGAATAATACATCAGGAAGACTCCATATTTTTGTAGATTTGTTATATTCGTGCATTTCATTACATATATCACATTTCCAATCTCCATATTTTAATTCTTCTTTATAATTTTGCATTATCATATCTGCGATAGAAGGTATATTATCATTTGGTATATTTAAATTAAGAGTTGTAAATGATTCAAAATTATATAAAACATTTTGACATTTTGAACATTTTGTTATATTAAGAAAAAATCCTTGTGTCGAAATTTGTAATTTTGATGTTTTATTATCATTAAGTTTTACATTATAATAATCAAATTTATCTCTAAGTCTATTGCTATTTAACAAAGAATATGTAAATTCCTTTTCATTTTTATAAACTATACCTTTTTTTATTTTATCTTTGATAAGTTTATTATTGCTTATTATATCAAAATGCGATGGTTCCTGATTGACCTCTTCTATTATTTTTCCATATAAAAATATCCACAATTCATATATGTCTAATTGTTCGCCAAATGTAAATATATCTTGAAATGTTTCAAATATTTTTTTTACAAACTTTCGCGGTATAAGTGATTTATTATTTATATGCATTGATACCAAAATCTCTTTTAAATTAGATGTTAATGTGTCATCTGATAGATTATAATTAATAATTATATCTCGTAATGTATCATTTCTGCATATCATCTGTACAAGACTATTTATTGCACAAGTTGAACCGATATTTTTCAATCCTTGCATTTATTATACATAACTATTTACATATTCATATATGATAAATTTAATAAAAATATATGTATTTATTAGTATTAAATGGTAAAAAAAAATAATAAAACAAGTAGTATGTCAAATGTTAGAACAGGTAGTGTAACAAAAGACGTATCTCTAGATATTAACGATAAAACAAATAGTATTTTAGAATCAAGTACATTTACATTTATAATTATTTCTATAACTTTTATAACTTTGATAATAAATATAAATGCAATTTCGTGGATAGAAAAATTAAAAAAAATAAACTGTGTGTGTAGCGAACATTGGATGCGTAAATATATTGAATATTATTTATATATTATCATTCCTGTGCAAATTATAAACATACTTATTTATATTTATCTATATTCTACCAACAATATGAAAGAGTTTAATCCAAAAAATACTAAAAATACTTTATTACAATTGTATTTATCATTTGTGCAGTTTTTAGCATTTTTTGGAACAATTAATATATTTATAGTAATAATATTTATTAATAGATTAAAAGAAATTAATTGTTATTGTAGCGAGGATATTAAACGAGAGGTTTATTATATTTATAATATTGTATTATTATCAATTATTTGTATGTATTTATTCTTTGCCTTTATTGGGGCTATGTTATTTATATATAATTATTAATCCAATTCGTCAGCATCAGGCTTTACACTTGTGGGATTTACGCCAGGCATCCCTCCAGGCATTTCACCAGACATTCCTTCTGGCATTCCGCCCATCATACCGCCAGGCATACCACCTGGTGCTCCTTGACTATATAGTTTTTGAATTAAAGGATTAATAATTGTCTCCAATTCTTTTTGTTTAGTTTTATATGTATCAATATCTGCTTTGTTATTTTCCTCCATCCATTTAATACTTTCTTCAATTAGAGGATCAAGTTCTGCTTTGATTTCGTCCAAAATGGGCGGAGAGTCATCTTTTTTGACAATACTATTTTTGAGATTATACAAATAGTTCTCAAGACCATTCTTCGCATCAATTAATTCTTTTGTTTTTTCATCTTCTTCTTTAAATTCTTCCGCTTTTTTAATCATTTCTTCAATTTGTTCTTTAGATAGGCGTCCTTTATCATTTGAAATAGTAATGTTATTAGTTTTTTTAGTTGATTTTTCTTCAGCAGTAATATTCATAATACCATTTGCATCAATATCAAAAGCTACTTCAATTTGTGCTTGTCCGCGGGGCATAGGGGGGATACCATCTAAATGAAAACTACCAAGAAGATTATTATCTTTAGTAAATCCTCTTTCGCCTTCATAAATTTTGATATCAACACCTGGTTGATTGTCGGCATAAGTTGAAAACACCTGAGACTTTTTAGTTGGAATTGTTGTATTCCTTTCAATAATTTTAGTCATAACACCACCAGCAGTTTCAATTCCAAGGGAAAGAGGTGCAACATCCAAAAGAAGAAGTTCGCTTGTTTTTTTATTTCCTTGTCCAGTTAAAATTGATGCTTGTACTGCAGCACCATATGCTACAGCTTCGTCTGGGTTAAGAGATTTATTCAATTGTTTTCCATTAAAATAATTAGATAAGATTTCTTGGATTTTTGGAATACGTGTTGTTCCACCTACAAGAACAATTTCATCAATATCACCTTTACCCATCTTTGCATCTTTAAGAAGACGGTCAATTGGTAGGAGTGTCTTTTGAAATACTTTATCGGATAGAAGTTCAAATTTAGCACGGGTTAGTGTAACATTATAATCAACACCATCCAATAGAGAATCAATTTCAATATTAGTTGTAGAACATACAGATAAGTTTTTCTTGGCATTTTCAGCAGCCATATTTAGTCGCTTTAGTGCTCTCGCATTTTCTCTTACATCTTTTTTCATTCTCTTTTTGATATCATCACACAACCAATCAACAATTAGATTATCAATATCAGAACCTCCCAAATGTGTATCTCCTCCAGTTGATTTAACTTCAAAAATACCACCATCAAGTGTTAGGATAGATACATCATGCGTTCCACCACCGCAATCAAATACAAGAATATTTTTTTCAGTTTTATCATCAGTTTTATCAAGACCATATGCAATAGCCGCTGCTGTAGGTTCGTTAATAATACGCAGAACCTCTAATCCAGCAATGGTTCCCGCGTCTTTTGTTGCTTGACGCTGTGAATCATTAAAATACGCGGGAACAGTAATAACAACCTTTTTAAGCGGATGACCTAGAAATGATTCGGTTGTTTCTTTAAGACGTTGAATAACCATTGCTGAAATTTCTTCAGGATGAAAACTTTTATTTTCATTTTTATATTTAACTTGGATCAATGGTTTATCGTTTTTATCCCCATCGACCAAAAAAGACCATAGTTTCAAATCATCTTGAACAACTTGGTCACTGAACTTACGACCAATCAACCTCTTTGTCTCATATACAGTATTTTTAGGATTCATGGTTGATTGATTTTTAGCAGATTCTCCTACAAGTTTTTCATCTTCACTGAATGAAACATATGAAGGGATAATACGCGACCCTGTTTGAGTGTCGGGGATAATCTCAACCCTATCATTGATCCAGATAGCGGCACAACTGGTAGTGGTTCCAATATCAAAACCCGCTGCGATGTCTTCGTTATTTGTCATAATACTTGATTTTCTTTTATAAATATATATAGTATAAAATCTTTATATATTTTTTTATATTATATGCACCTAACTTATATAAAAAATATATAAGTAAATATTAAAAGACAGTATTTATAATAATGCAAGTAAGTTTAGATAATACGAAAGATTATGATAAAATAATTATGTATATAAACTCCAAAAATGGTATTTTTCAAAACGACGATTTTAACTTTTATATTAATATAGACGAACCTATTAAAAATATTGCTTGTATTAAATTGACAAATATCCAAGTTATTTCAAATACTGAATATGACCACGATGATATTTTTTATATTGAATTGAATAATTATGATAGAGTAGTTTCTTACATTAAAAACGCAGATAATGATTTTAATGTTATAAAATACTTTGACAATGTTCAATATACTGGTGAGGTTTTAGCTCTTTCAAAATATTCTTCAAGTGTATCATATAATTCTGCTTCGTTTGATTGGTCAGATCCATCAGTATATTTATTAAACCCACCCGAACCAAGCTTGCATAGATTTGATATTACTTTACGAGACAAAGATTATAAAATTATTAATAGAAGTAATATAGACTCGTTAAAATTAAGTATTTGCTTATACTATATTAAGAAGAATGTATTATATAAATAAATATATAAGGATGATACAGCATTTATAATTAAAAATATATGACATTTACAATTTTTAAGAATTATAAAAACATTTATTATAATTTTCTGGTAAATTTTTATTTATGTTTAAATATTATATTTCCTTATTACGACGAAGTAATTATCAGTTTTTTAAATCATTCATTAAAGTCTATGATGTGTGAAGATAATATTAAAAGAGAAAGAATGATAAAATATATTTATAGTTTTAACGATGATGATAAAATTTTATTAGAAAAAAAAACAAATACGATTACTATTAAATATTTTAATAATGATAATAGTTCTACATGCTCGGATAGCGATAGTGATATCGATTGTTATTCTAATAGTCGTAATGATATTTCATCAATTATTATAAAAAGAATAAATAATGTTGTATTGGAAAGATTTGTTGAACAACATAATAATAAACGCAAATTACATCTTATTTCAAATATTTGATATTTTTTCAACAGTCATCTTTTTATCCCATAATCTTTTTAATATTTCCTCATTGTTTATATCGCCATAGCATTTTATTTTTAATCTTTTTTTAACATCTTCTTTAATATTATTTTTTATATAATTGTCATATTGATTTATATAGTATAGATTATCGAAAGACTTTTTCTTATCATTTTTAAATATTTTATTTATAACATAATCGTTATAAATAAAATATAAACATGTATCAATACTTCCTACCGTATATCCTTTGATTTTATTGATAGAGAAACATTCGTTTTTTATTAATACTATTTTAACAATATTAAATATTTTTTTAGTTTTAATATTTAATATCTGTAAAGTATAACTAGGATATTCGTTATATTTTGTCTTATCGTCATGATTACATATTATTTCACACTCTTTAATATTTTCTAAGTCCAAACATTTATTTAATATTTCTGTTATATCAGTTTTAGACTTATCATAATCTTCTGTCAGTATTGTTATATAAACGGAGTTAGTATTTAAACGATAACAGCAATTTTCAGATTTTTCGTATAATTTTAATGAAAAACTGTCAATAATTGGATTTTTATTATTCTTGATATATTTTAATAAATGATATACGGGCGAATTATATTCTTTTTCAATTGGCAAACATTTATAAACCTTTTTGCTCATAATAGATGGGTATGTTGTTGTTATCAAGTTTAACCTATTATATATTTTTTCCCATCTATGTCCAGATTGCTCTGGTCTTGATAATTCATAATACAAGTTTTTTTTTATTATATCTAATGGTAATATATTGTATTCGCTATTATAATGTTTTATACTTTTCCGTTCGGCATTAGAGAAAGTTAAATATTTTTCATATGTATCATTATCTATTATAGATATATCGAATATTTGCTTACCATATACAAGAACCTTGTATGTTCCGGTATGTATAGCTCTTTTTATTTTAATGTATCTATACCCTCGACCTTCAATTATTTTAGCCAATTCGAACGAATCTTTTAATGGGTTTTTAGAATAACAATCATAATCATTCATAGTATAATCTTTATAAAATCTAAGTTTTTTAGGCAACATTAAGTTTATTACGAGACCACCATATAATATAAGATTTTTAGAAATTATAAACTCTGATATTATATTTATAACATCATCAAACTCTATTTGTATTTTTTTTAAATTTGCTATTTCTATATTATTCACAATGCTTTCTATATTATTAAACATATAAAACGTATCTCTTATATTATATATTCATATATTTCTTTTTTAGTCAATGTCTTCATATTCTCTATATTCAAACTTTGGCATTATACTACCAACTTGCGTGTTATTTATAGCCTCGTCTAGGTCTGTTCCATTAAATAATGTTGTTGAATTTACAAATACAGGATTTACAATTTGTTTTGTTCCGTAAGAACAAACATTTGGTCTATATCGCGGGTCTCCTCTATATTGTTGTTTATATGTTATAGGATCATATATGCGTTTTGATGTATTTTCATTTTGTTTTTTATTATCCATTTCGCTATCAGCTTGTTTTTTAGAATATGGATAACTTTTATTTAGATCATTATCACCCAATACGATATTTATATTAAATATATTATCACTATTTTTTACAATATCATTTATATGTTTTTCGCTATTTAATTTAGTTTCTTCACTATCTACGCTATTTGGTGATGATGAAGCAATATTATTATTTGTGTTTGCTATTGGTTTAGATAATGCTTTGCGTTTTAATAAATCAGTTCTTTTTAATTCATTTGCGATTAGTCTCAATTCTTGTAATATAAAATGTTCGTTAAATAACAGAAGAAGTTTTTGGTCTGTCAAAATATATTCTCTAAGAATTGCTTTTTCAAATAATAAGAAATTGTCGTTAATTATTAATGCTTTAAATAAATAATCATTATATTGTAAATGAATATAACATCTATATAGCGGATATAGCATTTTTTCACGAGGTGTTTTATTTAAAAGTTCTTTGTATATTTCAGTTAATAAATGTATTATTTGATCTTGTGATATAAATTTAACTAACCCTGGTTCAATGTCATTTGATTGCATTTTTACAATAATTTTATATTCTCCTGAGTTATAAATTTGCATTTTTAGTTTATCTTCGTCCATATTTTTTTCATAAAATTTTTGTAGATTTTTTCTTAATTCTCCAGCAACAGGTTGTCTCCCTAATAAGGTCCTGAATACATTAATAATAACAAACTCATTTATTTTATTTTCAGAAATAAAATCTATATCATCCGAATAATGCTTGTCTGTAAAAGGTAGATATTTATCGTCTATAGGGTTTAATATTGATTCTTCAATATCTTCATTTTTTGCTCTATGATTAAATATAATAGTATCCGCATTTAATTCAGCATTTGACACATCACTATTGTTAAAAGCAGAATTATCATTTAAGTCATATGTTCTTACGCTTGTAGATCGCGTAAATGATTTATCAAAAGCATTTGCTAATAGTTCGTTTAAATTAAAATTAGAGTGATTTATTGGTCGTATTTCTATGGTATAATATGGTTGGAAAAAAATATTTTCTTCTCCTACTTTAATATATGAATCGTATGTTAATGCATCACTTTTATGATTATTTTTATCAAATATTTCTTCAAACTCTTTGCTCGTAAAGATTATAATGTTTTCACCATATATATATTCAAAAGGACCTTTAGAACGTCTTTTTTCCAATTCACTTTGTAGTTTTACATTTTTAATTAAAGTATAATATTTTTCAACATGATCATCTGTTTTTTTACCAAGACTTCTCCATTTTAAACCAATATTATGGTCAATTATTTTACTATTATATGGTTTATAATATCCATTTCCTACAGATATATAAGTATTATATGATATATTTTCTATATTCATTTGGGATAATTCTTCTTTTGTAATTATAACAGGCGATGTTGTAGAAACATCTATAATATTATATAATATTTCATTATTAATCTTATCACCAAACGAAGGTGCAATATCACCATTATATATCCATTTTAATCCAATATCTTTAGATATATCTTCAAACCCTTCAAATGTATTTTTTAATAATATTTTTTTAATATTTTTTTCAAAACAAATAGTTAAAATGAAAATAAGAAATATTGTTATTAATATTAATAATACATATATATTCATATCCTCTCTATAATTATTAATAATATTTAAAAGTCTTTTAGTTTCTAAATATAAAAAATGACTTGTATGTACAAATAATTATACAATCCATTATGGTATGTATATTAGAAAAATATCACCCTTATAAAAAACATATTGTAAAATTTCAAAAAACATTTAGAGGGCATATTTCTAGACTGAAGCAATTACCATTAATAATGTATAAAATAAAAAAATATATTGAGGAACAATCTTTACAATTATCTACAAATAATGAAGATGGTAGAATAAATAGTTGTTTTGATGAAGATATTGTAATTAAACTACTTATAGCTAAATTCGGCACTAATATACAAAAACCAGAAAAAAGACATTGGTATGATATTTTAGTATATGATTATATATATGGTTGGATTCCTGTTAATATAAAAAGTACAACTGCATTAACTTCTGACAATACAGGCAATTTTGCTATGTGCGTATATGCTTATACCGACGAAAAATTAAATACAGATCCTAATATAAAATATCAAAATGGAAAAATGAGTGAAATTATAATTGATAAACTAACAAATAAAAAATATAATAGAAACTATAAAAAAGATTATTATTTCGTTGTATTAAATAAAACAAATAAACAGGATGTAATCGTAAATAGCGTTAAAGGATTGTCCATATTAACACCAAATATCAATAATCTTCCATTTCAAGTTTGTTGGGATAAAAATAGAGTTTTTGATTATAAGAATATTAAAAAAAATGTAAATATGTTTGTAGAGTGTTTAAAAAAACCAAAGCCGTGTTGGAAAGAAACTTTTATGACTGATGTGCGAAAATTAGAATTATAAACAAATATCGGGAATATTGGAATTGCATATTTGTCGATGTCCTATTTTAAATCTACCAGAATACATAAAGTTATCTTTAAATGTATTACTATTCATATAATCAACTATTTTTTTTAAATCGCAATTATTTTTAGGTTTTAACATAATCAGTCCTCCACCAAAATAAGTTATTTTTCCTAAAAAAGAAACCTTTGACTTTCTTGTTAAATTACTTATATAAATGCAATCTTTACCTATATTTTTATTTATTATGTTAATATTTCTTGGAGCCCCCCATTCAAACCAATTATTTTCATTAAACTTTCTTATCCTTCTTGATAATAGGTCTTTTTTATTATCTAATAAATATTTATTTATATTATCATTGCTACAAGGATATTTATCAATATATATATACTTGTCAATCTTATTTTCAGCATTTAAAACATCAATATTGCCGTATTCTTCATTTTTATAAACATTTTCTTTTCCAGATACAAGTCCAACATATATATCAAAATAATCACAAAATGTTAAATTATTATCATTTATTTCTTCGCAAAATGTTATCAAACCTTTACAATTTGTAATATAACGTATTTTTTCATTATACAAAACTTTTTTGTCAATTGACGCATTTTTGCAATATCTAAAAATAATTATATCAATTGACGCATTATCAAACATTTTTTCATTATTAGGATGATAAATATGCGTAAAGCTTCCATTTATCATCATATTATCAAGTAGTTTTGATGCACTTGTTAATTTAAGAAAGTCAGATGGAACTATAAATATCAATTCTCCATTATATGCAAGTAAATTATAACATTTTTCAGTAAAGTCTATGTATAAATTACATTTTTTTGTTTTTATATAAGGAGGATTACCTATAATTGTATCATATTTTTTCGTAATTTCTTCTATCATAAAGTCATTGTATATAATATTATCTTTTTTTATATTTTTTAATAATGTTATACTATTATCTATTTCATACATATCAAAAATAATATTAGGACTTTTATCATTTACGAATGATACCAAATCTCCTTGTCCAATTGAAGGTTCTAATATACACAATGGTTTATTTAAAATAAAGTCATATACTTTTTCTTTTAATTCATTATGTGTTGTAAAATATTGACCTAAATTATTTTTGTTTTTCATATCTTGGTATTAATGTAATTGTTATGTTATTATTTAAATCAATTTTTATTAGAGTGTGTTTTTATTATTATTTAATATTATATAGTATCAATATAGATAAATGATATTAAATAACAATAGAATAAAAATTTTACTAATATTAATACCATTCGTTATATATATATTTTTTAATGGTTATGTTAAATGTAAGGAAAAAAATGATTTTTATATTAAATATGATATTTTGTCTAAAAATTATAACTTTACAAATATAAAAATACTAGATAATTATTTAGACGGTTGGGCATTATCTCATTTAATATTATATTTTATTTTAGGATATTTTTATCCTTCTGAATGGCTATTTTTAATAATAATAGGTATTTTATGGGAGGTAATAGAATATATATTATCTTTTAAATATTTCAATTATGATTGTCAATTAGGAGGGGATGATGAAAAATATAATACTTGGTGGTATGCTCAATACGAAGATGTAATTATGAATATGTTTGGAATTGGATTAGCATTACTGTTATTAAAACTACAAAAAAGCATTATAAAATTATAAATAATATATTATTAGATATTTAAATATATCACATCGGGTTGATACATCATATATTTATTTGTTTTTTGTTTAACATTTTGCAAATTTTCAAAATATTCTTTTACGAATATGACGAATAGTAGTATTAATGATAATTTATTAATCATATAAAAAATATTACTATTAATAAAAATATATATGACTAATTATGAAATATGCGATTACATACACGATAAGAACAAAGAGTATATTATTATTGACATAGGTACAAAAGATTGTCATAAAAGTATTCAATTTTATAAAACTTTTCCTAATGCGAAGATATATATTTTTGATTGCGATGAAAATACTTTAGAATTGTGTGAAAACAATATTAAACATTATACTGACAGAATTACTCTTATAAAAGAAGCTGTTTTTAATTACGATTTGGATATTGATATATGTTATATGAATGAACATAAATTTTCATTTATTCAAAATAAGGTTTCTTTGAATAAGGTAAAGATATTGTGTAACAAATTTAAGATATTATATGATAATTCAGTATTAAAGTTAGAAATGTATTGTATATATCATAAAAACTATTATTTTAGAGAAGATAACTTTTATTTCACATTTTTTGGCGTCAATGAAGTATATCCAAAAATTAAAAATTGTAACAATATTTTAGAATATCAATTAGAAAAATATAACCCTTTTTTACAAAAGAGAGGGTATATGGAAACAAGCGTATATTTGCACGTATATTGGAACAAATTATATAAAAATAAAGATATGATTGGATTTTCTCAGTATGATATGAGACATAATTTTTTATATAATAATCTTAATAAAAATACAATATATTTTTATAGTTTAAATAACTTAATTATAAAAGACGGGCAATGGAATAAATTAATGTTTCCAGAAACACGCAATTTAGACTTTCTTATAAAAAGTTATAACAAACATTTTGTAAAAAACTATTCAATCAAAGAGTTAGAATCAAAAACTCTTAGTTTATTGCAAACCAATATTTATCCTGTAATAATTTATGAAAAATTATGTTCTTGGTTAGAAAAACTTGTAGATGAAATATATCCTTGGTGTAACATTGAACCGTATGATACAAATTTTGGAAGTATTGGTGGTTATACAGAAAGAGCATTATCAATATTTAATGCTTTTGAAATATATGAAGGAATAAATTATAATATTCTTGTTATTGAACATGGAATTGGATGCGAAACAAAAGAACAATATAATCCTAAATCATTTTTAAACAATTATACACAAGATATATATACAAAATATATAGACAATATATCTGGAAAACATAATGTAGATTTTTGTATGTTTAATGCTGAGTGTTATTTTAATAATGTTAAATATAACTGTGAAAGAATAAATAAAAATAATAAAGATTATTTGTATTTTTCAAAAAGTGATAAGATAAACATAATAGAAAAGTCTTTTGATATAGAAGGCGAAGACCCTCGTATATTTATATTTAACAATAATGTATATGTGATTTTCATTACATTTTCTCCATATCCAGGACAATCAAGATGTATAGGAATAACATTATTTGATGAATGGAAACCAATTTTTTTACAAATTGAAAATATGAAACACAACCCAATTGAAAAAAATTGGGCACCTTTCGTATGTAATAATAAATTATATTTTGTTTATAATTATGACCCATTAATAATAATACATTATGACCTTAATAATAAAGGTATTTGTAATATTGTTTATAAACAAGAGGGGGTTATTTTACCAATAAATACGTCAAATACTTTTTTAAGAGGAGGGTCTAATCTAATTCAGTACAAAGATCATTATTATATCGGAGGTTGCCATAGTAGAATATATGATGGATGTTATCAGCATTATAGTCATATCATATTATTAGATACTTTAAAATGGAAAATAGTTTATTTATCAAAAGCTGTTATGTATAATTATACATTGAATAATAAATTAAATGCGTGGAATATAACATATTCGCATATGATAAAAGAAATGGGGAGAAAATACAATATTTTAAATGATAAATCACCACATATTATACAAGACCCGATTAGTTTATATGTAAATGGTGGTAAATATTATATTACTATAAATGTACGTGATGCTGTTACGTTAAAATATGAAATACATTTTAAAAACTTGTTAGATTTGAAAGAAGATGGTGATAAAAAAATTGGATATTGGGATAATTTGACTAAAAAATATGCGTTTTTAGTAAATAATATATAAAAAGTAATTTCTAATACAATATATAAAACATGATTGAAGAACTATGCAAATATATTGAAGATAAAAATAAAGAATATATTATTTATGATTTAGGTTCAAGGGATTGCGAACAAAGTATTGAATTTTATAAAACTTTTCCAAATGCGAAGATATATGCTTTCGAATGTAATCCAAATACTTTAGATTTATGCGAATACAATATAAAACCATATAGCGACAGAATTACTTTAATAAAAGGTGCTGTATGTGATTATGATGGACATATTACATTTTTTCCAATTAATCAACGTAAAACCATAACGACGTGGGGAGACGGTAATCCAGGTGCATCTTCTATTTTCAAAAGTAATGGTAAATATACTGTCGAAACATATGTTCAAGATGAAATAAGAACAAATTGTCATCGCCTGGATACTATTATGAAAAAGTATAATATACCATCTGTTGATATTATGTGGATGGATGTTCAAGGATCGGAACTTTTAGTATTAAAAGGGTTAGGAACACATATTAAAGATGTCAAATATATATATACCGAAGTTACTTATAAAGAAATGTATTCAGGACAAGTTATGTACAAAGAATTAAATGATTTTATTATATCAAATAATTTTGAAAATGTTACTAATATATCATTACAAGGATGGCAAGAAGATGTAATTTATAGAAAATGTGTTTAATTATATAAATATTTGATATATTATATTAAATATGTCTCATTTTGATATAGTAATACCTGTCGGTCCTAATGACAAAGACATTATCAAAGAACAAATAAAATATACTAAAAAAAATATAATTGGATATAGAAATATTTATTTAATATCATATGATGCTTATTTATCGATAGATGGTTGTATTACAATAAATGAAAACATCTTCCCATTCAATATTGACACTGTATCTAAATTTCACGGAAAATTAAGACGAAATGGATGGTATTTACAACAATTGTTAAAGTTATATGCAGGAAATGTAATTCCAGATATATTAGATAAATATTTAGTTATTGATAGTGATACTTTTTTCTTAAAACCAACTACTTTTATTGAATATGATAAATGTTTGTATAACTTTGGAACAGAATATCATATGCCATATTTCATACATATGGCAAAATTAGATAACGACTTCTATAAAATTGATAAAAATATGTCTGGTATTTGTCATCATATGATATTCGAAACTAAATATGTTAATGAAATAATTTCAAAAATAGAAAGAAATCATAATGACTTTTTTTATAATGTTTTTTTAACTCAAATAACAGATAAGAGTTTTTCAGGAGCATCAGAATATGAAATATATTTTAACTATATTGTTAAAAATCATCCTACAAAAATAAAAATTAGAAAGTTAAATTGGAAGAATTCTAATAATCTTGAAGATATTACTGAAAGTGTATATGACTATGTTTCATTTCATTGGTATCTTCTCAAAAAAATATAAAGAATAAAATGAGTAGCGTATAATCTTTTTTTTAAAGATATAGAAATATAGTAAAATTATATTACAATTTTATTATCTTCAACATACCTTGTTATAATTGCAATTGCTAATTTATTATAGGTATTACTGAACCTCATATTAGTTATATCAAACTCTCCGTGCATTTCTATATGAAGACCAATAGCTTTAAACACATCATATTCATATACTAATTCTTTAATTTTCTCACGACTTATAGTATTTGTTATATAATATTCTATAAAATTATTTTTTTCTCTATCAATATACATTGTATTTTTACTTTCACCGCACATATTTTTTACTATATTCTTGCATCTATATTCTAAATCAGGATTAATAATATCAGGATATCTTGAAGACATTGTCGTTATATTCTATAATTTTTATTTTTATAGAAATATCTATCATTTTTTATTTTTTTAAGGTTTTGCAATATATTGCTGATAATGGTAATAAATAAAATGAGTACATAATTTATTTTTTCATAGAATATTTAAAAAAGTTAAAAAGTTATAGAAATATATAATTATGTACTCAAAATATATTCTTAAAGAATGGTGTTAAATAAAATGAGTACATAATTTATTTTTTCCAAGAAATTATAGAAAAGTTTGAAAGTTATAGAAATATATAATTATGTACTCAAAATATATTCTTAAAGAATGGTAATAAATAAAATGAGTACATAATTTATTTTTTCCAAGAAATTATAGAAAAGTTTGAAAGTTATAGAAATATATAATTATGTACTCAAAATATATACTTAAAGAATGGTGTTAAATAAAATGAGTACATAATTTATTTTTTCCAAGAAATTGTAGAAAATGTTAAAAGTTATAGAAATATATAATTATGTACTCAAAATATATTCTTAAAGAATGGTAATAAATAAAATGAGTACATAATTTATTTTTTCCAAGAAATTATAGAAAAGTTTGAAAGTTATAGAAATATATA
>Ga0222649_1000134_pt1 | contig 29547 bp, 36 predicted proteins | sample AntAcemetagen337_FD_179865 | JGI IMG/M metagenome (GOLD analysis project Ga0222649, IMG submission 179865) | Saline water microbial communities from Ace Lake, Antarctica - #337 | ecosystem: Environmental > Aquatic > Non-marine Saline and Alkaline > Saline | place: Antarctica: Ace Lake... | reverse complement strand
TTTTTAAATATTTTTGGAAAAATATTATTATGTACTCATTTCATTCGTTAGCATTCTTTATAACTATTTTGCAAATCTTTAAGAATACATTTTGAGTACATAATTAATTAATTATATAACTTTTTACATTTTTTAAATATTTTTGGAAAAATATTATTATGTACTCATTTTGTTTATTACCATTATTAACAACTATTTTGCAAATCTTTAAGAATACCTTTTGAGTACATAATTAATTATATAACTTTTAACATTTTTTAAATATTTTTTCAAAAATATTATTATGTACTCAAAATATAGAAATATAGAAATATGACATCATCTATACCGAAAGACATAAAGTTATATGATAAAATTAAAAAAAAACTATTTATCGAATATCCTGTAAATTCAGCGTATAGATCTGGTAATTTAGTTAAAAAATATATCAAAGCATATGAAGAAAAATACAAAACAGGAGAAGCATATTATGGAAATAAAAATGAAGAAATAGGATTAACCAGATGGTATAAAGAAAAATGGGTTAATCAACGAGGAGAAATTGGATATAAATATGAAGGGGATATATATAGACCTTCAAAAAGAATTACAGCAAATACTCCAAAAACGCACAGTGAATTAACTAAAACACAAATAGCAAAGGCTATAACTGATAAAAAAAATAATGGGCGTGTTAGCAAATTTTAAAAAATATAAAAATAGATAATATAAAATAGATAATGTGTATGCTATGATGTATAATGTATAATATATAATGTATAATGTATATTATGATGTATAATGTGTCTAAGTAATATACGCCTTGACTATTTCATTGATTTTATCACCATATTCGTCAAAACAGAAGAGATTACGCATAGGACATTTGAATAAGAATTTTTCAATATTACTATCGGGCGTGTAGCGATTGGCGATAGTTTCTTCAAGCAATTGGTTTTTCAAGTATTTGAATAAACAAGCACTATGCATTTTAGATCCATTAACGCTTCCAGTTTTTGCCGAACAAGGGATAGGAATAGAGATATTTCCATTTGACTTCTTAAAGCCACTCATACAGATACAGCACATATCTTTGTTTTTTTCACAAGAAATTGCGAACGAACCCTCGATATTTATCGGAAGATTTCCAATAGTCCAAGATGGAACTTTCATAGCCATCTTTTCTAATCTGTCGCAAACCGAGATGTTATAGTTGAAGTCTGTATCAAACTTTTTGACATTAAGACAAAACTCGGTTTTGAACTCAATCATATCCGTCATAACCTTCAGTTCTACTTTTTTCTTATCTATAATACTCATATTGTCAATCTTTGTTCCCGTATTTCCAGAAATACTGATACCGCTTTTTGACATTATGAACATATTGCACAAGAAATCAAGATTGCCAAATGGAGGCTGGATGAGATAATTATGTCTCACAACAATATCAAAGCTAACATTTATAGTATGACCGGGGCACATATATGGAATTTTACCCACAGTTATAGCGAACTCTAGTTTGGTTACACTAGAAACAGCCAATTTGAAATACTTGTTTCCCGAGTCCGTTGTATAGTGCGACGATATAATTACGTTTCCGCGGTCAAAGTCTTCATAAATCATATTCTTAATATCTTCAATAAGACCTTTAGCGGATAAGTTGTCAGATACGCAAATATCCAAATCATTTGGCGTAAGCAGGCGACCGACAGTTTCGGGATGATACTGTTTATTCCAGAACTTTTTGTTTTCCCATATATTTGAATGAGCATTATTGTACGCGTGATTGTAATGATTTGAAATAATCTTGTCGCGGACATAACCCCCGAAAATAACACCTTCGTAATCAAATACCTTATTTACAACGCGTGTATATAAAACATTTTTGATATGGTCAGGGCTGAACTCTGCTTTAACAAAAGATGACATTCTGTTTAAGAAGATGAGAAAAGTTGAAAGACTGGGACTTACTAACAAATACTAAAACTTGTTGTAAATAACTTGCGAAGAATATAATCTATTTAATAAAACTTGAAACTTTTTATCAAAAGATTAATTGTATTCTTGGTATTGCTATGTATATTTTTTATAATGTAGTTATCATTTTTTATAATATTTAAAAAAATATAGAACATATTTATCCAATATCATTTTCTATTTTTGCCTTAGCATAAGCATATAATACATTTTCTGCTGTATCTATTGGTAATAAATAATCTTTTGCTGCATAAAACTCTGGTCCTGTACGGGAACTTCTGTTTACTAATGTTCGTAATGCGTTAATATCATGAAGTTCATATTTTAAACGAATTGTTCTATTATTAATTGTAAAGTCAATAAATATTGAAGATATTATTTTTGTAGTTCCATTGGGCATATAAAAACTATTAGGATATTTAAAAACGGTGTTAAAAACTTTTAAATTAGTAATATTTTTATTATTTGGTGTATTCTCGAATGCAATAACATGATTTGGAAAAGGTAATCCAGAACCCGAATAATTGGACATTCTATCTATCGGATTAGGTGCTATTAAAATAACAGAATCATACTTTTCATCTTTTTTCATAACACCGGCAATATTTACATTTGAATAATCAGAGTTAAATGTAACATTTAATTTTACGTATTCATCTTCGAAAATCATTATTAATACTTCTATATTTTATATATAGAATTATTTTTATAATATGATTAATATAAAAATTATTGCACACGTGTGCTTGTTCCAAGACCATTTTTATTAACCTCTACTTTTTCACAAGTAGTTGCAGTACATTTTACTATATAGCGTTCTGGATACATTGTTCCATTTTCGCTAAAAGGTCTATTACAAGGAGCACAAGGCGCCAATGTATCTAAAACATTTAACCTATTTCGCTCAATAAGTTTTTCGGCATTTTCTTGTAAAAACATTCTACTTTCATAACTGCTTTTAACCATATTATTGGTATATAAATCAGTCATTAGTTCGGCGTTTACCATACATCTTGGTCTATAATCAGTAAATGAACGTCCATCAGACATTTTTAACGGACAATCGGGTTTAAGTTCAGTTGATGAAAAAAAACTCATTATAGTTATTATCTTATACAATTACAATATTTTTTATTTTTGTTTTTTAATATGTTCTACTATACGTGTTAGTAATTGTGCTTTTGTACCTTCGGTATTTAGCATTTTATCAGCACATTCTTCACGTAATTTATCTAAATTCATATTTTTATATCTTTTTATTGATGATTTATCACCTTCGTTGTTAAATGTAATATCTGAAGATACAGATATATTATCAGCGATATCTATATGCTCAACTACATTCTGCGAAACATTTTCTTCTTCATTATAATCCCCAACATCATAAAAAGATTTATTATCAGATAATGTTATATGCGTAATTGTGTTATCATCTTCTATATTAACGTAATCTTTAATCTCTACCGGTATTTCAACAATTGATTTTTCAGTATTAACAATATTTTTTTTTAAAGGGATAGTATTACAAATATCACCTTTGTAAGATTTATCATAAGTATCTTTTTCTTCATAGTTGCATTTATCGGTATCATCTCCGCCTTTATAAGATTTATCATAAACATTATTATCTTTATCACAACATTTTACGGCAATATTACTATCGTCCTTGACAACACTATCTTTGAATATTTCATTCATAGTTTTGTCATAATTATTCCAATTTTTTGCTAACAATTCTGTCCTTTCTCCTTTTTTTATTATATTAACTCTTTTTTCAAGTAAAAAGAAATTACCTTCTAATATTGTGAGTTTTCTCCATAGAAACATAATTAAAAATAACAAGATTGAAAATATAACAAGATTAATATTTATATATGGTTGGTTAAATAAAAAGCTGTACATTATTTATTAAAATCAGAACATATTTTGTTTTTCATTTTAATCGCATTATCTATTATTGTTTTTGGAAACTCTTTAATATTCAACAACTCTATAGCAATGCATAAATAAGAATGTCCTTTATTTATTTTATATGGGAAATAGTATTTGTTGTCGCGAGGTATAGCATCTACTGATAAGTTTATAAATTTATCAGGATATAATTCTTCTAACTTAATTAATTTATGAAAATGTGTTGTAATTATTAATGTTATTCCTTTTAAATTACTTAGATATTCGATAACCGAATATGCGGTCGACATTCCTTCTATTGGTGGTGTTGAATGCATTGGTTCGTCCATTAAAAATAACCCTTTTTTACCTTCATTATTTATTGTTATAGCTTTTTTAATCATATTAAGACAATATTCAGCCTCTGCTTCAAAATATGATTTATCGCCGAGAACATCCGATACACGCATAAAAGAGTTTATTGTATCATATAATATCATTTGTGATTTGTAACTATATGTTATACCAATTGTTTGACCCAATATTATATTAGACAATATTGTTTTTACATATGTTGTCTTACCTCCCGCATTTGGACCTGTTACAATAATGTTTTTATTTAAGTTAATTGGATTAGATACTTGTTCATTATTTAAGATAGGATTTTTGGCATTCCATAATAATGTTTCTTTATCATTATAATATACTATAGACCAATCTTCAGTCAATGCTAAATTATTTATTGAATATATAACATCAATAGCATATATAGTTTTCAATAAAGATGACAATTGGTCTTTTAATGCATCGTCTTTCCATATTTTATAAATATCTGTCATACTATTATTGATATCAATATTATGAAAAGATTTATCAATATTAAAATATGAATCAACTATATCAATTGGTAAGTTATTTGTTATATTTAATGAATGTTTTACAAAACAAACTAATCCTTTCATTTTTGTATGAAGTTTTTGCTTTGTATTATATAAAAACAGTGCTACTTCAAATGTTTGATACATATTATAAACATAAACAGCCACATATAAAAATATAGATATAGCTTTTGTAATATCCACACGTATATTTCCAGTAGGTTTTAATAAGAATAATAATAAATTATAAATTATTTCAATATACGATGATATACTTAAATTCATATTTAAATATTTATTAATATACATATATGGTGCTACAAATGCACTACAAGGATATAAAAATGATGTTATTGGTATAAAATATATTTTATATGTATGATATATGTCTAGTAATATTTCAATATAGTTAATGTAATTTAATATAAATGAAGATGGGAATAATATTTCAATAGATGTGTTATTCTCAATTTCCTCCGATATCTTATAAATCCATAAAATGTCATTTTCGTATTCTTTTAAAATTTCAATATCAATATCATAATCAATAAAAGTTTTCTGTCTTTTTTCTAAAATAATCTTATCTTTTATCGGGTGTTGAACAAGTTTTTTTATCAATATTTTACTACCATCTAATAATGGCAAGCACGATACCCAATTATCTATAGTAGTATCTTTAAATACATCATCCGAAATGTCTATTTTTTCACCAGTAATAATATCATCTGACAATATTTTATCCAATATAACATCCTTTTTTGCTTTATCGAAATCAAAAAGTTCGCGAAAGTCTTCTAAAGTTTCGTCGTCCATTATTTATTATATATTATTAAAAAATGATATATAATTTCGCAGTATTATATATAGAAATAATGAACAAAGATTGTGATTTAATACAATTGCATGATCGCTGTTCATTATTAGAATTTATAGAAAATGAAGAATATAAATTAAAATCTTCTTCAGTACGAATTAAAAAACTTAGAGCCGTTTATGAACTTAAACCACTTCCACAAATTGTTCAAAAAGTAAAACCCGATGATGATATTGAAAAATCTTATACTTCACCAAACGATATAGATGAATCTGATGTTGATAATGATATGAATGTTGATAATGATACGAATGATGATAATGATAAGAATGATGATAATGATATGAATGTTGATAATGATAAGAATGATGATAATGGTATGAATGTTGATAATGATATGAATGTTGATAATGATACGAATGATGATAATTCACTTCAAATGAAAAAACCTAATGTTTTGAAAAGGTTATATTCTTCATGTAAAAAATATTCAATCAAAAAAAATATTCAAAAAAGTGAAGAATATCACGAATATCTCATATATGATGAAGATTTTGACAATTGTTTTGATTATAAGTTAGGTAAAAATATGTGGTATAATTCTCTTTTCAAATAAATATATATTTTATGTATATTATAATAGTAGAATAATATTATGAAAGAAAGAGAAGTTATACCTTTTCAAGAAGATATATATATAAATGATGAAACACCAATTGACAATATAAAAAGTTTTTCATTGGATAATAGAATATTATATTATTATTATATAATAAAACTTCTTGCAAAAATTAACATAGATAGATGTTTGGAAAAAATAAAGAGTAAAAACTTTAAGATACGTAGTTATACGATTGATGATGTCTTAATTTTAGAAAATAGAATAGGTTCTAAAAGTGCATACGGAGTTATATACTTATCTAGTATTGCAAATAGTAAATGCGACCAGTGTATTGCATCAAAGGTTATGGAGTATGAAGATGAAAACATAAACGAAATAGAAGTTATGAAATATATTACTGACGAAGTTATATTAAAAAAAAAGTCTAAACATTTCGCTATGATGTATAAATATACAATATGTAATAATGAAAAAGTGAATAGCAAAAATAGAATTGTTTGTATTAATGAGTTAGCACACGGAGACATTAAAATGCTTGTAACTAGTGGAGATTTATTCAACGATTATGAAGAATTAATGAACATTTTATTTCAAACATTTATATCTATTGGAACATTTCAAAATTTGGTAGGATATATACACGGCGATACACATTATGGTAATTTTTTATATCAAAAAAATGATGAGGTTGGGTATTACTATTATTTATTTGACGGAGAACATTATTATCTTAAATCTTGCAATTATAATATTATGATTTATGACTTTGGATTTGCAGAGAAGAAAGACAAGTATAATATGAATAGCCATAAAATAGCAAGAGATTATACAATAATAGCTAGATTATTCATGGATGAACGTAAAAAATATAATTCAAAAAATAAACTTATAAATATAAACATTTATAATATTTTACTAAAAATTTCTAAATTTACAGAAAAATTAAATTCAAAGGATTTTTTTTACTATCTAATTAAATATATATTTATCCCATATTCTATTAACGGATTATTTACAAAATCACCACCTCATCATTCAAAAATAATAAACAAAACACCTTTCATAATAAACTAAAAAATGATATAAAATATTATACATAATAATATTAACAATGAATCAAGACGACAATATAGTTATATATAATAAAGGATATATTCATTTAATTAATAAAGAACCATATGAAACAAATGAGGATGTTTTTAAAAGAGGTTGGTTTATTGTTATTAATAAAGATAATGAAAAAAATATGAATAAGTTAATATCGATGTCTATTATTACAAATAATATTGATAAAGGTATGGTATATTAAGTATAAATATATTCTACAAATAACTTATTTATCTATAATATTCATCTTATATTTTTTTTTAAACATTATTATAACATATATTTGAATACAATACATACTGCAAATATAGTAGTTATAAAGTTCAAGAATATTATAAATATTATGAAAGGTATTAAATAATATAATGCGTACATTAGTATCGGTTTTACAATTTCGTATCTAATATTAGATTTAAGTATTTCGTCCTTTATAATATCAATAAAAACATTTATTACATTATAATCGTGGTCAAAGTCGGCATTTGTTTCTTTAGCATTCATTTTATACTTTTAAAACACCTCTTACTATACAAAATATATAAAGAATTATAAATAAAACCTATTGTAATTATAATATTTTAATATATATATAAATTAGAATGAGTAAATATTCGGAAGCATTAAAAGAATATAATAAAGGAAAGGATAAATGGTGTATTCCAAAAAAAGGTACAGATGATCATAAAATTATATTAAGAATGATGGAAAAAAATAATAATATAATATCATCATATCCAAAGTCTCAAAAAGATCCTAATGTTATATCATCTATAGTTATATCGCCTAAAAAACTTAAAGTAAAAGTTCCTAAAGAACCTAAAGTAAAAGTGCCTAAAGAACCTAAAGTAAAAGTTCCTAAAGAACCTAAAGTACCTAAAGAACCTAAAGAACCTAAAGTTCCTAAAGTAAAAGAGACTAAAGTAAAAGTTCTCAACGAATTAAGTGTTCTTAAAGTATCAGGTGTTCCTAATGTATCAAAAAATAATAATATTATTAATTTTCCTATTTCAATGAAATTTTTATCAGATAAAAAATATAGTAAATCTTCTGTAAAAAGTAGTCAAAAAACATCTAGAGTTTTTATTAAAAAACTAGATAATGGGAAAAATGCTAATATAATTGCTAATTTTTTTAAAAATAAACTAATTAAAGATAAATATACATTAGATAACCGCGTCGCATTTTATAATTACATTAACAATCTTCTTGTTGATATTAATGGAGATGAATGTTTAGAAAGTAAAGTCTTTAAAAGTCGCAAAGGTTTTACTATAAATAATAAGATTAATCTGTATAAAAAAATAGGAACAGAAAGTGCTTTCGGAGTTATATATTTAACAAGTATAGTTAATAGTTTTGGAGGATTTACAATAGCTTCAAAGGTTATGAATGACGATTTAAATAATACTAAAGAAATTAAAATTATGAAATTTATAACAGATGAAATTATATTGAAAAAGAGATCAAGACATTTTGTCCTAATGTATAAACATGCAATATGTAAAAAAATACCATTTGATGACAAATATAGAATCGTCTGTGTTAATGAGTTAGCACATGGAGATCTTAAAACATTAATGGAAAATGAAGAAATATTAAAAGACGACGAATTAATGATAAATTTATTATTTCAAACATATATATCAATTGGAACATTTCATAATACTACAGGGTATGCTCATAGAGATGCTCATCATGGAAACTTTTTATATCAAAAGAATAATGAAATAGGATATTATGAATATTCTTTTAATGGTAAAAGTTATTATTTAAAGTCTTGTGGTTATAACATTATGATATATGACTTTGGATTATCAAAAAGTATTAAACTTATGAAAAATGACGACAAGTTCTATAATATATTAATTGATTATGGTAGAATTATTCATGCTTTTTTAAATAAAAAATATGATGGTTGGATAGTTAATAAAAAACTACCAAGTAAGTATGTAAATGATAAACTTTCAATAGTAAAAAGACTTATCCTTAAAACAGAAACTATTATAAATATAAATGATAGAAATATTGATAATAAATTTTTTGAATACATTATTGAAAAAATATTTATGGTACATTCTCCAAAAGGATTATGGTTGACAGAACGTCCTGATAATGTTATCAACAAAAAAGCTTTTGATATTAGCTAAAAATATTTATTATTATAATAATATATTTAGCTAATAGGATGACTAAATATTTTGAAGCATTAAAGGAATATAATAAAGGAAAAGATAAATGGTGCATGCCACGAAAAGGCACACATGATTATAAAATAATAAAAAACATTATTGAAAAAAATAAAAGTTCAAAACTTTCACCTAAAGAACCAAAAATTTCAAAAGTTCCAAAAGAACCTAAAGAACCAAAAATTTCAAAAGTTCCAAAAGAACCTAAAGAACCAAAAATTTCAAAAGTTCCAAAAGAACCTAAAGAACCTAAAATTCATAAAGTTCCTAAAGAACCTAAAGAACCTAAAGTTCAAAAAAATCATAAAGTTAAAGTTCATAAAGAACAGAAAGTTTCTGACCCGAAAATATCAATGAATAATAATATTATTAATTTTCCTATTTCTATGAAACTTTTATCAAATAAAAAATATAGTAAATATTCTATAAAAAGTAATCAAAAAAGGTCAAGTGTTTTTATAGAAAAAGTTCATAATAAACAAAATGCTAATATAATTGCTAATTTTTTAAAAAATAAGCTTATTAAAGACAAATATACATTAAATAACCGCATAGCATTTTATAAATATATCAAAAATCTTCTTGTTGATATTAATGGAGACGAATGTTTGGAAAGTAAAGTTTTTAAAAGTCGCAAAGGATACACTATAAATAATAAGATTAATCTGTATAAAAAAATAGGAACAGAAAGTGCTTTCGGGGTTATATATTTAACAAGTATAGTCAATAGTTTTGGAGGATTTACAATAGCTTCTAAGGTTATGCCGAATAATGAAGATAATGCTAACGAAATTAAGATTATGACATTTTTACGCGACAAAGTTCTATTAAAAAATAGATCAAAACATTTTGTATTTATGTATAAGCATGTTATATGTAATAAAAGACTTTTTGATGACAAACATAGGATCGTATGTGTCAATGAATTAGCACACGGAGATCTAAAAATGTTAATGGAAAATGAAGAAATATTGAAAGACGACGAATTAATTATGAATTTATTATTTCAAACATTTATATCAATTGGTACATTTCATAATATTGTTGGACATGTTCATAGAGATACACATCATGGTAACTTTTTATATCAAAAGAATAATGACAAAGGATATTATGAATATTCTTTTAATGGTAAAAGTTATTATTTAAAGTCTTGTGGTTATAACATTATGATATATGACTTTGGATTATCTGAAGAAATTAATCAGAATGGTGATTTAGTAGATGTAGAATATATTCCTGAAGATTATCAAAGAATTGCTCGCGCATTTTTCAATAAACGCGATGAAGGCTGGATAAAACATAAATTTTTACCAAGTGATTATATCAGTGAAACTATTATTACGAACATTTTAGAGTTAGAAGATATTGAAAAAATATATATAGATAGAAATGATTTTTTCAAAAAAATAATTGAAAAAATATTTATTAAATCATCTCCAACAGGAATGTGGATTACCGTGCGTCCTAATAATGTTATTAATAAAATTGCTTTTGATATTAGCTAAATATTTTTTATAATAATATATATAATTATTAGAATGAGTAAATATTTTGAAGCATTAAAAGAATATAATAAGGGAAAAGATAAATGGTGCATGCCAATGAAAGGAACTGATGATTATAAAATTATCATAAAAATTATTGAAAAAAATAAGGTTATAAAGTCTTCGTCTAAAGTTCCTAAAGAACCTAAAGTAAAAGTTCCTAAAGAAACTAAAGTAAAAGTTCCTAAAGAAACTAAAGTAAAAGTTCCTAAAGAACCTAAAGTTCCAAATGTTAAAGTTCCAAAAATTCCAAAAGAACAGAAAGTTTCTAACCCAAAAAAAGTAGTAAAAGGTCCAGTGTTTTTATAAAACAAGTTGATAATATACAAAATGCTAATATAATTGCTAATTTTTTAAAAAATAAACTTATCAAAGATAAATATACATTAAGTAACCGCATAGCATTTTATAAATATATCAACAATCTTCTTGTTGATATTAACGGCGACGAATGTTTAGAAAGTAAAGTTTTCAAAAGTCGCAAAGGATATACAATTAATAATAAGATTAATCTGTATAAAAAAATAGGAACAGAAAGTGCTTTCGGGGTTATATATTTAACAAGTATAGTTAATAGTTTTGGAGGATTTACAATTGCTTCAAAGGTTATGCCGAATAATGAAGATAATGCTAACGAAATTAAGATTATGAAATATGTAAATGATGAAATTCTATTAAAAAATAGATCAAAACATTTTGTATTTATGTATAAGCATGCTATATGTAATAAAAAACCTTTTGATGACAAACATAGGATCGTATGTGTTAATGAATTAGCACACGGAGATCTTAAAATGTTAATGGAATCTGAAGAAATATTAAAAGATGACGATGTTATGATGAATTTATTATTTCAAACATTTATATCAATTGGAACATTTCATAATATTGCTGGATATGTTCATAGAGATACTCATCATGGTAACTTTTTATATCAAAAGAATAATGATGAAGGATATTATGAATATTCTTTAAATGGTAAAAGTTATTATTTAAAGTCTTGTGGTTATAACATTATGATATATGACTTTGGATTATCTGAAGAAATTCAATATTTAACAGATTATAAAAAATACGATAATATTAAAACGGATTATGTTAGAATTACACGTGCTTTTTTCAATGTAAAATTAGGAGGTTGGATAGAAACAAAAAATTTACCAAGTGATAATGTAAATGATAATCTCATTAAAGTAAAAAAAGTTATAGTTAATACAACTTTTGATATACTAAATAAAATTACCAAAGTTAAGAGTCAAAGTATTGGTAATAAATTTATTGAAAACATTATTGAAAATATATTTATCCCACTTTCTCCAAAAGGATTATGGCTGACAGAACGTCCTAAAAATGTTATTAACAAAAAAGTTTTTGATATTAGCTAATTTTTTATTTTTAAATAATATATTTTTTTATTAGATGACTAAATATATTGAAGCATTAAAATAATATAATTACGGAAACGATAAATGGTGTATGCCAAGAAAAGGAAGTGATTATTATAAACTTATCATAAAAATTATTGAAAAAAAATAAGGTTATAAATCCTTCTTCAAAAGTAAAAGTTCAAAAAGAACCAAAAGTTCCAAAAGAACCTAAATTAAAAGTTCCTAAAAGTAAAACTGTAATTAATTTTCCTATTTCTACAAATAGTTTTTTAAATAAGAAATATAGTAAATCTTCTATAAAAAATGGTGGAAAAGATCAAGTGTTTTTATAAAACAAGTTGAAAATTAACAAAATGCTAATATTATTGCTAACTTTTTGAAAAATAAACTTATCAAAGATAAATATACATTAACTAACCGCATCGCATTTTATAAATATATCAACAATCTTCTTGTAGATATTAATGGGGATGAATGTTTGGAAAGTAAGGTTTTAAAAAGTCGCAAAGGTTATACAATTAATAATAAGATTAATCTCTATAAAAAAATAGGAACATAAAGTGATTTTGGTGTTATATATTTAACAAGTATAATTAATAGTTTTGGAGGATTTACAATAGCTTCTAAGGTTATGCCGAATAATGAAGATAATGCTAACGAAATTAAGATTATGACATTTTTACGCGATAAAGTTCTATTAAAAAATAGATCAAAACATTTTGTATTTATGTATAAGCATGCTATATGTAATAAAAAACCTTTTGATGATAAACATAGAATAGTATGTGTGTTAATGAATTAGCTCACGGAGACCTTGATATGTTATTATTAGATGAAGAAATATTAGAAGACGACGAATTAATGTTAAATTTATTATTTCAAACATTTATATCAATTGGTACATTTCATAATATTACTGGGTATGTACACAAAGATTGTCATAATGGTAATTTTTGTATCAAACGAATAATGACGAAGGATATTATGAATATTCTTTTAATGGTAAAAGTTATTATTTAAAGTCTTGTTGTTATAACATTATGATATATGACTTTGGATTATATGAAGAAATTAATCTAAATGCTAGTATAAAGACTTCAAATCATGATTATGATGATTCTAAAAGATCATCGTGTGCTTTTACCAATGACGACAGTGGAGGTAGTATAGAGACTTCAAACCATGTTTATCATGATTATAAAAGAATATCGCGTGCTTTTACCAATGAAGAGACTTCAAACCATGTTTATCATGATTATAAAAGAATATCGCGTGCTTTTACCAATTACGGGAATGGAGGTTGGATAGAACACGAAGATTTACCAAGTCCGTATGTCATCAAAACCGTTAAGGTCATCATTTCAAAATTGAAACATACGTCCGCCATTGGCTATATAGATAAAAATGATTTTTTCGAAGAAGTTATTGAAACAATATTAAATTCAGCATCACCGAAAGATATGTGGATTACTAAACGTCCTCTTAATGTTATTAATAAAATTGCATATAATATTTCTTAATTGTATTATAATAATATAACTAATATCTAGATGACTAGATATAATGAAGCATTAAAAGAATATAATCATGGAAAAGATAAATGGTGCATGCCAAGGAAAGGAACAGATGATTATAAACTTATCATAAAAATTATTGAAAAAAATAAGGTTATAAATCCTTCTTCTAAAGTTCCTAAAGAACCTAAAGTTCCTAAAGTTCCTAAAGTTCCTAAAGAACCTAAAGTTCCTAAAGTTCCCATAGAACCTAAAGTTCCCATAGAACCTAAAGTTCCTAAAGTTCCTAAAGTTCCTAAAGTTCCTAAAGTACCTAAAGTTCCTAAAGTACCTAAAGTTCCTAAAGTTCCTAAAGTTCCTAAAGTTCCTATAAAAAAAAGGTCAAGTGTTTTTATAAAACAAGTTCATAATAAACAAAATGCTAATATAATTGCTAATTTTTTAAAAAATAAGCTTATTAAAGATAAATATACATTAAGTAACCGCATAGCATTTTATAAATATATCAACAATCTTCTTGTTGATATTAATGGAGACGAATGTTTGGAAAGTAAAGTTTTTAAAAGTAGTAAAGGTTTTACTATAAATAATAAGATTAATCTGTATAAAAAAATAGGAACAGAAAGTGCTTTCGGGGTTATATATTTAACAAGTATAGTCAATAGTTTTGGAGGATTTACAATAGCTTCTAAGGTTATGCCGAATAATGAAGATAATATAAAAGAAATTAAAATTATGAAATATGTAAATGATGAAATTCTATTAAAAAATAGATCAAAACATTTTGTATTTATGTATAAGCATGCTATATGTAATAAAAAACCTTTTGATGACAAACATAGGATCGTATGCGTTAATGAATTAGCACACGGAGATCTTAAAATGTTAATGACACAAAGAGAATTGTTGAAAGACAATGACCTAATTATGAATTTATTATTTCAAACATTTATATCAATTGGAACATTTAATAATATAGCAAACTATCGTCACAACGATACGCATCATGGTAATTTTTTATATCAAAAAAATAATGAGGAAGGATATTATGAATATTCTTTTGATGGTAAAAGTTATTATTTAAAGTCTTGTGGTTATAACATTATGATATATGACTTTGGATTATCGCAAAAAATAGATAGTAGTAAAAATTATAAATTAGGGTATATAGGGTTTTCGAAAGACTATGCACGAATATGTAATGCTTTTATGAGTAAAATATATGGTTGGGGGCAATATGATGATTTACCCAATCTTAATAATAACGTTAAAATAATAAGGTTAAGAACATTATTAAATAATATATCAACTATAAATTATAAAGACTATTTCAAAAAAATAATTGAACAAGTATTTATTCCATTATCGCCAAATGGGATGTGGATTACGGAACGTCCGCAAAATGTTATTAATAAAGTTGCTTTTGTTATTTCTTAATTATTTTTTAATAATATAAATATTTGTTAGATGATGATATATAACAAAGCATTTAAAGAGTATAATAAAGAAAAAGATAAAACGATGATTTCAATTTTACCTAATGAAAAAAAAGGTAATATAAAAAGGTCTAGTGTTTTTATTAAACAATTACCTAATAAAATTAAAGTAATTAAAGAAAGTTATACATTAGGAAAACGTATAGCATATTATAAATATGTTAATAAGATGCTTGTAGATATTAATGGTAATGAATGTTTAGAGGCTAAGGTTTTTGACGGTTATACGGGTTATACATTAAATAATAGTATTAATTTAGTAAAACAAATTGGGTCAGAGAGTAAATATGGTGTTATATATTTAACAAATATAGTTAATAAAGTTGATGGATTTACAATAGCTTCAAAGGTTATGCCAAATAATGCAAATAATATTAACGAAATTAAACTAATGAAATATGTAAATGATGAAATTCTCTTAAAAAAAAAATCAAGACATTTTGTATTTATGTATAAATATGCTATATGTAATGAATTATATTTTAATAATAGTCGTAGGATAGTTTGTGTTAATGAGCTTGCACAAGGAGATCTTAAGATGTTAATGAGAGAAAGAAAATTATTAACAGACAATGAATTAATAATAAATTTGTTATTTCAAACATTTATATCAATTGGAACATTTCAAAATATAACAAAACATTATCACAAGGATTGTCATAATGGTAATTTTTTATATCAAAAAAATGAAGAAAAAGGATATTATCAATATTCGTTTAATGGACAAAAATATTATTTAAAGTCGTGTTGTTATAACATTATGATTTATGACTTTGGTTTATCACAAGAAATAAAATATGATAAATATAATGCGAATACTTCTGAAAATATTGCTAAAGATTATAGAAGAATAACTAATGCTTTTATGTCTAATAATTATGGTTGGGGTGATTATGATGATTTGCCCAATATTGAAAATGACAATAAAATAATGGATATTAAATTATTATTAAAACATATGAAAATTATAAATGAAAATGATTATTTTGAAAATATTATAAAAAATGTTTTCATTCCATTTTCCCCACCAAAAATGTTGCTTACGGAACGTCCTAAAAATGTAATTAACAAGGTAGCATTTCATATTAATTAAATATTTTTTTTATTAGAATAACTAAATATTTAAAGATTTAAAAAATATTATAAATATGAATAATTAATGATAATAATAATAATAATATGTTTATATTATTAGAACATTAAATATTCAGAAGCTTTAAAATTATATAATAATGGAAAATATAAATGGTGCTACCAAAGAAAGGAAGTGATGATTATAAACTTATCATAAAAATTATTGAAAAAAATAATGTTATAAATCCTTCTTCTAAATAACCTAAATAAGTTAAAGTACCTAAAGAGACTAAAGTAAAAGAAGTTAAAGTACCTAAAAAGACTAAATTAAAAGAACCAAAGGTTCCAATAAATAAAAGTGTTATTAATATTCCTATTTAAATATTTATTTTTTTATTAGAATTGACTAAATATTTTTAAAAATTAAAAATATAATAAAGACTAATAATTAATGATGTATATATATCAATTAAATGATAATAATAATAATATAAAACATATTATTAGAAGATGAAATATTCAGAAGCTTTAAAATTATATAATGAAGGAAAAGATAAATGGTGCATTCCAAAAAAAGGAAGTAAAGATTATGAAATAATTAGAAATATTATGAAAATGGATATAATAATATTACATCCATCTATGAAAATATTAAAAAAATATGATGAATATAAAAATGCTGTTCCTAAATTATCAAAAGAAGCTAAAGAGACTAAAGTAAAAGAACCTAAAGTATCAAAAGTAGATAAAGTATCAAACGAAACTAACGTATCAATTTCTACAAATATCTTTTCAAATAAAAAATATAGTAAATCTTCTAAAAAATGTAGTTCAAAACGGTCAAGTGTTTTTATAGAACAAGTTGATAATAAACAAAATGCTAATATAATTGCTAATTTTTTAAGAAATAAACTTATTAAAGACAAATATACATTAAATAACCGCATAGCATTTTATAAATATATCAACAAGATGATTGTTGATATTAATGGCGACGAATGTTTGGAAACTAAAGTTTTTAAAAGTCGCAAAGGATACACTATAAATAATAAAATTAATCTATATAAAAAAATAGGAACAGAAAGTGCTTACGGCGTTATATATTTAACAAGTATAGTCAATAGTTTTGGAGGATTTACTATAGCTTCAAAGGTTATGCCAAATAATGCAAATAATATAAAAGAAATTAAACTAATGAAATATTTAAATGATGAAATTCTCTTAAAAAATAAATCAAGACATTTTGTATTTATGTATAAACATGCTATATGTAATAAAATACCATTTGATGACAAACATAGGATAGTTTGTGTTAATGAATTAGCACATGGAGATCTAAAAATGTTAATGACACAAAGAGAATTGTTGAAAAACAATGAATTAATTATGAATTTATTATTTCAAACATTTATATCGATTGGAACATTTCATAATATATTAAACTATTGCCACAATGATTGTCATCATGGTAACTTTTTATATCAAAAAAATAATGAAGAAGGATATTATGAATATTCTTTTAATAGTAAAAGTTATTATTTAAAGTCTTGTGGATACAACATTATGATTTACGACTTTGGATTATCGCAAAAAATAAATCATAACGAAAATGACGATATAGTAAATAAAACTATATCAAAAGATTATAGACGAATTATTAATGCTTTTATGGGTAAAAGATATGGATGGGGTCAATATGTTGATTTACCTAATTTTGAAAATAACAAAAAACTTGTAAATGTTATTACAGTATTATCAAAAATAGTAAGTATAAATGAAAATGATTATTTTGAAAATATTATAAAAAATGTTTTCATTCCATTTTCCCCACCAGAAATGTGGCTTACAGTGCGTCCTAAAAATGTAATTAATAAGGTAGCATTTCATATTAGCTAATCTTTTTTATTTTTTATTTAATATATAAAACAAAATTATGTTAATTAATTAAAGAATATGCTATTAACTCCAATAAAAAAAGATAATAAGTATGTTTCGCATCCTTCTCATAAAATAGATATGGTAATTACCGACGTAAAAATAAAATCAATTCGTAAATTACACGATAGTAAAGGATATAGTTTAGTTTTATATATATCACACGAATCAAATTATGATATTATAAAAGAACTTGAAAAGATGGATAACGATATTGTTAAAATTATAGAAAACAAATCACATACATGGTTTGGAAAAACTTTAAGCAATGAAAATATATATGAATTGTACGCTAAAAATTTCTGTAATCAAACTAAAACAATAAATGTAATTCTAACAAATAAAAAATATGATAAAATAATGTATAATAATAAACCTATAAATACTGTCGATAATATTATAGATATTTTGAAGGAAAAAAATCATTATAAAAAATGTATAATAAATATAACAATTGAATATTATGGTATATATTTTTATAGCGAAACTACATCTAATAAATGGGTAATCAAAAATATGGATGTAACAGATATTAATTTAGATACTGTTGAATGGGTAAATAAAGATGATATAATTGACAAATTAGAGGATAATATTATTAATATTAAAAGTAAATTGATTAATCGATGTAAAAAAATAGATATATATAAAGAAGAATTATACGAACAAGAACAAAAAATAGACAAATTATACTTGGAATTAAATACTTGTAATAAAAATAAATTAGAACCTTTTTTAAATAAATTAAATGAAAATATAATTTTACAAGAAGAAAAAATTAATAGACTTCTCTGAATTATAAAATAGTTTAAATATAATCTATTGTAAATAATAGATAGATATATATAAGCATAATAATATGGGTACTAATAAAAGTGTTGTTATATCGTTTTCTATAGCAATTTTATTATTACTTTCACTATTATTGTTATTGACCTACAATTCAAAATCTAATCCAGTTTCTGGTATGGCTAAAAAGTCACAAGATATACCTGTTGGATTACATAAAAATATTCCAGAACCTTTCTATTACGAAAAATTCGCAAACACAGGAGTTTCTGTTGCTGATATAGATAATAAACAAAGAGATATTTCAATGGCTTCGTCTGGTATAGGTAATTTTAAAGCAGCCGATACAAGCGGTTCCGATATGTATAACCAAGCATTAGTTACATCAGGCGAAACTAATAATGATCAAGGTCAATTTGCTAGTTTTGAAACTCGCGAAGGTGATAAAATAAGCGAAGAAGATGGAATGCGGGGTATGCAATCTTGTTATCCTAGAGATAGATTAACAGCAGATGATTTATTACCAAAAGATGCTGCTGATAGTAAATGGGCACAAATAAATCCCTCTGGAACAGGAAATGTAGGAGACCAAAACTATTTATCAGCAGGATATCACGTTGGTGTTAATACTGTAGGACAATCATTACGTAATGCTAATTTACAATTGAGATCAGAAATACCAAATCCGCAAAATGCTGTTGGTCCATGGCTCATTAGCACAATAGAACCAGATATTCGCCAAAATACATTAGAAATTGGAAGTTCCGCGTCTTATTAGGAAATATCACTTAAGAAATATATAAAGTGATTAATTTAATGTGTAGTTTAGGGCAGAATCTCCTATTGACTTCTCTTACAGACTTTTATAATAAAAATCCAAAATATAAATTATTATTAAAAAATATAATCCAAGGTGACCACAAATTATCGCTAAGAATAATTGAATGGTTGGTAACACATTATGCTAAATGTCATAATATTTTTTATTGGATAGATGAAAACAAAAAGATATATTACGAATTAGAAGAATGCATTAAGTATAATATTCGTAAAATAAACTTATATCAAGATTATCGGGCACAATTAAAGTCATATAGTAAATTTAATTTTGATTCATTCCGCAGACATCAACGTATAACATTTTTTATTAATAATGATAAAACCGAATATATAGAAACGACAATAGGTCAATTAAACTTTTTTAGATGGATATTTAATAATAATATCATAGATTATGCTATTGATAATTATGATAGTATATATAAAAAAATGATTGATAATAATACTTGTAAAAATAAGGTTAATCTTCATTATAATCACGATATCATTAAAACAAAATGTCTTTTACGATTTGATTGATAATTATTTTTTATAAAATTATATTTTTATATACTTTCCAAAGCTTCAATTCTTGATCGCAATTCACCAATTAATCCCATAAGTGTATTGTAAGTATCTAAAGTATAATTAGACGTATCTGATACGTTAGTTATTATATTATTAGTTATTGTATTAGAAGTATCTAAAGTATAATTAGAAGAATCTAATATATTATCTATAATACTTGTTCTTGGAATAATTGTATTTAAAAATCTTAATATTACAATTCCATTACCGCCAACAGCATATTTATCACCATGCCCCCCCCCACCCGAACCATTTGTTCCATTGTATTTTATATTTTGATTATAAATTATACCCCCATTCCCCCCACCACCTTTTCCACCTGTTCCATCAATTATATTTCTACTCCCTCCTCCAGCAAAATATATTTTTTCATCTTCTTGATTATACTGTCCAATATTTTCAATTATGTTCAAATCAAATATAGATTTGAAATTAACAGATATTAGATCTTCATTTATATTATAAATACCATCACCACCAGATAATAAAGTACCTTCTGTTCCAGAGCCACCGCCACCACCGTAACTACCGTAACCATCATCACCATTCAAATCAATATATCTATTATTTTTTTTAGTTATTATTATGGTATTGTAAAATATAGATGTTGGAATTATATCATCAATTATACTATCATTTATAATATTTCCAGAATCTCCTCCGTGTGAAATAATATTGCCAAATCTCGTATTATTACCTATACCATTACCTTTACCTCCGCGACCAACTAATATTATTTGTTTTCCCTCTCTAATAAAACTTTCAATATATTTCAATTCTCCAGAACTACCCCCACCCGAGACACCACCCCCGCCTCCTGCTCCAATTGATAATATATTGCATAAAGTATTATTATTATTGTCTTTAAATTCTATTTCGTACTTTGTATAATTATTAGAATTGTAAAGTTCTATTATTTCACTATTTATCAATTCTCTATTATAAAGTCTAATATCTGATATAGAAAACTTTAAATATGTATTATTAATGATTGAAGATTTACCTATATATTTAAATACATAATTGGCATTTATTGAATCAAGTTTTAATATAGCGACCTGTAATATAATTTGATTACTATTTATTATTTTGACAGGATCTTCTTCTTCGGTTTTTGTATTATCCTTTTTTTTTTCATCTCCATTTATATATATATTCCATAATCCGTCCTTAGATATACTCCAAATAAAATGTTTCCACGTATTATCGCATAAGTTTTCATCATAAATTGAAAAAACTATTCCACCAATATTAAATAATGAAATAGATAATGTATTATTATTTTGTATATTAATATCAATAAAATAACTTGGATTATTTCCTTCACTGCTAAAATATAATAATGATTTTTTATTAATCATAGAATCGCCTGTTTCATTTTCAATTTTAAACCAAAAGCAAATTGTAATTCCTTCTATATCTCCACCAATTCCACCCTTACCATATATTTTTTCCAACTTTACATTATCTTTAAAACTAGCATATGCATTATCGTTTCCATTTAAATATAAATAACTTGTATTTAATGGCGTATATTCAAAATATAGGTCTTTTTGATTTTCTGGTTTATATATAACATCATTATTCTGTCCATATAAAACAATACTATTATCTACACCATTACCCATATTACCACTATTAATTGATTTATCAGAACTGTTATTAAAATTATACCAAAAAGGTAATATTTTATCTATTATAACTGTATTGTCTATTAATGTTTCATTATCAAATGTTGTTCCTCTCATTGGATTGTATGTAAATATAATTTTTTTATATTCCGTATTTAATATTTTTTCTTGTGTAATATATGGTAATATTACTGGAGGAACTATATTAATATTTTCTTGAAATATACTAATAACACCAGAATTATTAACAAATAACCCTTCGCCAATTTTAACTACTCCGGGATTTGAAGGTGTCGCAAAATTATTTCCAATAAATGACTTTATATTTGTCGAAATAACATTTGAAGATGCTTTAATATCATTTATTAATAAGTTTGATGAATATATAACATAATTTGAATTGTCCACAATAAAGTCTCGCTCGTTTATCAAAAGAGTGTTTATAGATTTGTCCCATTTTAATTTATATGATGTATTTAATTTATTATTGTCTTCTGAAACATCATTAAAAATTATACCATTATCATCATAAATATTATTACCTGTTCCACCAAGCCTTTTAGACAAAGGTTTGTTTAATGTTCCTAATATAATATTTTCGATATTTATATTTTTTATATTTTTTCCAGAACCATATATTTCAACAGCGGTAAAGTCTCCATTTATTGTTAAATCTCCTGAAGATATAGATAGTGATTCTCGTGTATTACCAGATGCTGTTATTGTATCTGACATTATATATAAAAATAAATTAATAATCTTAAATGATTTTTTAATATACATTATTAAAAAACAAAATAAAACATTAGTGAAAATACGGAAGACATTATCATTACAATTGGAAAAATATGAAGAATTGGACTATTAACGTTTAATTCGTCTATTCTATTGGATACTGTGTTCTCCAAAAATTTTAATTCGTCTTTATCATATTTATCATAATTACCACAATAGCTTTTTTTTAGTTCGCAAATAGAATATTCTAAAGTCATTATTTATATTACATATATATAATATCTAACATTTATATACGAATAATGAAACAATCGGGGGGTGAAGAAATAAACGCGCAAAATACTTTAAATGAACAAGAACCTTCATTAAATACAAATGATAATTCAGAGACTATAAATACGCAAAATACTTTAAATCAACAAGAACCTTCATTAAATACAAATGATAATATAGAATCTATAAATTATTTATATCTTTATAGTAGAGGCGGAAAATCATCTAATAAAAAGATGAAACAAAAAGGAAGCAGCTGTGGTTGTAGTAAAAACGATATACCTACCGTTATTAAAGGGGGTGGTGAAAATATGCAAGGTGGGTGTTTGGACTGTCCATCGGGTAAAAAAAAGGTTTTATCTTATTTAAATGTCATATGTAAAAACGTATCAAATATAAAAAAAGAATTTGATAAATCAACTAATAAATCAAAAGGTAGAAAAGGCGGTGATACATCGTCAGCATATTTTGATTTATCATATTTGGATTTAGATACAAAACATAAGTTTGAATATTCTTTCGTAGAAGGAAATAAATCTTTATTAGTTTAAGGCAAATAATGTTCTTTATTTTTTTCAAAAGGTCTATATTTTTCCATATTTATATGTATATCATTTTTACCTATTTTTCCATAATTTATAATAACTGATAACATATATTTTGTCTTTTCTCTAAAGTCTTTTAGAGATTTGTTTATTTCATCATGCGGAATAAATCCGTAAATATGATTAAATCTTTCAGGTATAACAAAAATTAAAGAATAAAATATTTCAATAATATCATTTTTCGTATCTGTAAATATAGACAGATATGTATTTAAGGTATATCTATCGGTTAATATATATATATAGACTTTCATTAGTTTATTCATATATATTATCAGCTTTGTATATATCGAATTATCATACTTTTTTATAAATCTAATATTATATAAAATAGATACAAAATCTTTATTTTTAATTAGATATTTTACATTTTTATTATTATTACCTATATAATAATTATCTGTATTCACATGGCTTACATTAGCAACAATACTTTCCAAACCTTTTCTTTCAATAATTTCATCATTATTTTTATCATTTATATTGTTTTTTATATTATTGTCAATATAAAAAAAAATACCAATAACTATTATTATTGATATCAAAACAGATGTATTATATTTGCTTATAATATAAAAAACAATTGATATCAATAAAAAAGAATAATAGTAATTATTTGTTATAATTTTAATAATATTATTCATATTATTTTCCTTATCTTTACTTATATTAATAATAAAAATTATATAAATACAATCATATATAAATTATACAGATACTCCATCTATAAAATAAATTATAAAAGATAAAATTATTGTTATAATACCGATGTATATTTTTCTATTATCCTTTGTAATAATGTCAATTATAATATTAATATTATAATCATTTTTGCTATACATATCGGCAATATCATTGATTATATCAATTGATATTTGCAATGTATTTTTATATAGTTCTTTAATAGTTAATTCGTAAAATGGTTTAACGTCATAATTATTTGGTAATTTAGAAGGAAGGGTTTTTAATAAACTATTTATTTTTTGTTCTATATGTTTTTCAATATATTCTTCAATATCACCGGTAGGATGTTTTTTGACTTTTTCCATAATGAAAAATTTATCTATCTTCTTTAATCCTATATAAGAAGATTATAAATGTAATAATATCTTACCTTCTTATAAATTTATATAACATTCATCATATCAATATTAGCAATTAAATTACGTCGGCAACAATATCTTTTTAAACCTAAATTATTTAAAATATTTCCGGTATGTATTTTCTCAAAGTTTTTATATATAGGATCTACTTCTTTTTTATCATCAATGTTCGCCTTTTCTTTTTCATAATAGTCTGAAATATCTGCCATAACTCGCCCACACGTAAAACATCTAATTGGGATAATCATTGTATATCTTCTAATTAATAATATATAATCATTTTTTATATAAATATGTGTGTGAAAATAAAATAAATTATTATAATAGTATAATAATAGGAAAATGTCAGTCGCTGGTTTTCATTTAAGATTAAAAAGTATTGAGGATTGTATGTCTTCTTCGCCATCAAATAACTTAACAATAGAAGACTTTGCTGAAACAGCCAAAGATGTATTTAATGGTCTTATTTCAACAAATGAAGAAAAAATAACAGAAGAATTAAAAACGGTTGCTGATAAAATGCGTGTGTTAGATAATGATTTAACAAATGTTAAAACATCTTTATCGTGTATAAAATTAACAAGTGAGGATGTTGAAGATACCGCCAAAATTGTATTTAATACTCTTAATGCGGATAGTGAGGCTAAAATAACCGAGGAATTAAAAACATTTAGTGATAAAATGCAAAGTATAGATAATGAATTGGCAACTGTTAAAATGTATTTATCATCTCTTTCCGCTGATTTTGCTAAAAAAGATGATTTATCGACTTTAGTAGAAAAGATTGAAAAGATTGAAAAAACTGTTGATAAAATTACTTCAAAACAAGATACTATTATAAAAAGAATAGTTGTTTTAGAGAAAAAAGAGGAGTCTCCTTAATTATTAATATTTAGGTATTGATTTTGAACATTCTTCTAACATTTCTTGGTCAAATTGATAAATATTAATACAATTGCATAAAATATTGCTATTTCGTTGTATATACCCTTTGTTTTTTTTAATATTATATAATGCATCCTGTGCATATTTTTTAGCGTTTGTATAATCCTTATATTTATAATATATGATACTCATTACATTAAGAATATCTGCTGATTCAATATTTTTTGATGCTATATAAATAGTTTCAGAATTATCAATATCATTTTTATCAATTAATTGTTTATTAGATATATTAAACAATTCTATATAATTATTATTAAAATATAGGTGATTTTGCGAGTTTGTACTTGATGGATAGAACCCTATTTTAGAACCTTCTATGAATGTATTTTTATTATAAAAATATGCTTTGATATTATTATCTTTTATACTCTTTGATAAAAATATTTTTAAGTTAACTTTAAAAGTATGCATAGAGTTATACAAATCAATACATACATGAGGTTCTATAAAATAACAGGATTTTGATATCAACACTTTATATACATCATTAAAATCAATTATATTACTATCGTTATTAATAGTATTCAATGTTAAAAATAAAATATCACATTTGTTATTTTTAACATTTTTAATATTTTTTATCATTTCTTCAATATTATCAATATAAATATCACAAATCAAAATATCATCTTCTATTATCATATAGTATGTTTCATTATCAACAGCATTATCTTCGTCAATCATTTTATACACATTTCTATGTTTTTCATAATTTGAAATATTAAACGAATTAAGGTTTATTATATTATTATTATAATCTGTATTGTCAGTATAAGGCGAATAATCAACTCTGCTATTATATTTATCAATATTTGCATCTATATAATCGGAAGAAGGTTCGTTTATAATATTTATTACGACATCTATATTATTTTTTCCACATATAGTTTTGATAACATTTAAACATGTATTAATGTTTTCAGTCCTATTATTTAAATTTTCTGTAAAAATCAAATATATTTTTATACATACCATATTTTATTTATATAATTATATTTACATATCCTTTATTATGTTTTATATAAGTTATATATTATAATATAATATATTAAGTTGTATAATATGATAGGTTGTGATATTATATACGAATATCCTCTTCCTGAAAAATTAATCATAATAGGAGATATTCACGGAGATATTAAACGATTTAAAGGAATATTATTAGATGCTAATATTATAAATAATAATATTGAATGGATAGCTAATCCATTAAATACAATAGTTATTCAAATGGGCGACCAAGTAGATAGTATAAATAGAGAAGAAAATATAAAAGAATGGGAAATACTTCCTGATACAGAGATGGTTTATTTTACAAACTTTTTAGATAAAATAGCACAATCTAAGGGAGGACGTGTTATATCAGTAATTGGAAATCATGAATTTATGAATGTTATTGGTAATTATAGTTATGTATCACAGAATAGTATTAATAATAATCAAAAAAAAAGAACAGAATTATTTAAACCAGGAGGTATATTATCTTCAATATTATCAAATAGACCAATAATTGTAAAAATTGGAAATATGTTATTTAGTCATGCAGGGATAACAACAAATCATTATAATATATTGACTAAATATAACAAGGATATATCACATATTAATAAGATATGGAAACGGTTTGTTTGTTCAAATAAGGTTTTTAAAGCAGATAAAGAAATATTTGATAAAATGTTATTAGAAGATGATGGTATTCTATGGACAAGAAAGTTAGACAATATTGGCGACCTAAAAAGTCTTTTAGCAAAATTGAATTGTAATTATATGTTTGTAGGACATACAGTTGTACCAGGTATTAGAAATATAGATGGTGTTTTATGGTATACAGACACAGCTATATCTCGTGCGTTTGGAACAAATACTTATCAATATATTGAATATTCTGATAATAAAATCAATATAAAGACAATTAAATGAAATATCTACTAATATTTTTTTTGTAATAATAAAAAATGATATTAATATTATTATTATTATTTGTAAATAATGGCAACATTTATGATGAATTATTTTGATAAATTACCAGAAGATTTACAAATAAAAATATATAGTCTTATAAAATATCCTCAAAACAGATGTCTTATTCTTGATATTAAAACTTTTCATATTGTAAAAAAAACAATTTATTCAGATTATTTAAGAAACTGGCTTAATATTGATTCAGATTATAATTCAAGGTTTAATATTCATTCTCTAATTAGCAATGATTTAATTGGATTTTTTAATGGTAATACATATGATATTAAGGAAAACGATAAAATTAATGAAAAAAGAATGAATAGAATGCTTTCTTATAGAATAAAATATAACCTTTATAATGAAAAAGCAAGTTTTAACTTTAATAAGCAAACTTGTCCTAAAAAAAATATTAACAAATATATAGGATGTTTAAATGTTGACGAAAGAGGCGAACTGTTGTCGCATTTAAATGTATTATTTAGTTTAGAAGATTAAAATACTATATTACAAATAGTATGTGAATGATATAAGTTTAATTTTATTATTTATAAGTTATGAATACATTTATAATGATTTATTTTGATAAATTACCAGAAGATTTACAAAAGTATATATATAGTCTTATAATATTTTCACAAGACAAAAATATTATTCGAGATATTAAAACCTTTTATGTTGTAAAAAAGTTCATTTTTTCAAAATACTCTAACACTCAAGCATATGTTGATAACGATGATTATTGTAATGATTTAAATATTTATTATTGTATGGATAACGATATAATGAGATTTTTCAATAATGATAATAGTATTACTAATTATAATAACATAACAGAAAAAAAGAATGAATAGAATACTTTCATATATAATTAAATATAAACTTTACGAAGACAAAGAGATTTTTAAATTTAATATGAGCAATAAAACATCACCAAAAACACACATTAATAGATATATCGGTTGTTTAACTGTATATGAACGCGTTGAACTTTTAAAATATTTAAATGTTTTGTGTATTATAAATAATTAATTCATATAAAATACTAGCAAAAAGTGATTTTGATTAACATATTTAAATCTATCATTTAATTTAGATGATTAAATTAAATATTACAAATAATGCTTGGAAAAAAATGTTTTATATTCTAAAAAACAATAGTAATAAAAACTTTATTTTATCTGCGTCAAGTGGCGGATGTAGTGGTTTTAATTACAATTTTAAAATTATCGATAATGCTAAATACAATAATATTATAATATCTAATAAGTTTAAACCAACTGTTATTGATAATAATGGTGTAAATGTTATAATTGATCCTAGTTCTGAGTTTTTATTATTAGGTACAACGATAGATTATATAACAGAAGACTTTACGAAAGGTATTTTTTCAAATAAGTTCTCTTTTACACCAAATAAAGAACTGGCTTCTTCGTGTGGATGCGGTATTTCATTTAATCCAAAAAATTAAATTATACGCTACACTACTCATTTTATTTAACATCATTCTAAACAACTTTTTTGCAAAATCTTTAAGGGTACGATTTGAGTAGCGTAGTGTATATTATTTATTTCTATAACTTTTAAACTTTTCTATATATTCTTCTAATAAAAAGATTATGTACTCATTTTATTTAACATCATTATAAACAACTATTTTGCAAAACCTTAAGAATACATTTTGAGTACA
>Ga0222649_1000131_pt1 | contig 29752 bp, 40 predicted proteins | sample AntAcemetagen337_FD_179865 | JGI IMG/M metagenome (GOLD analysis project Ga0222649, IMG submission 179865) | Saline water microbial communities from Ace Lake, Antarctica - #337 | ecosystem: Environmental > Aquatic > Non-marine Saline and Alkaline > Saline | place: Antarctica: Ace Lake... | reverse complement strand
AACCCCTCGAAGAGGACTACCTGCTTTTCCGAAGGCATTATAGTGAACGCTTCAACGAGAACTTCTGACTGAACTTCACTTAAGCAACTAGCTGCAAAAATTTGACCGTCTTTGTAGCTAGTTTCTGCAACCGCTTGCAAACCTTTAATTCGCGCTAACAATGGCTCTTCTGCGTGTTCGACCGCAAGTTTAATTTTGCCGAGATGTCCTTTTTCTGAAACAAGGTGCAGCAAGTCTCCGACTACTTTGGAGTCTCTAGGTTTGGCGCGGACTAAATCTTTTGCGGGAACCTTCACGATTGTACCATCGAGGCAAAGCACTTCGACAAGCTCCGAATCTCCTGGACCATAGTTCTGTACGACTACGGTATGCCCGTACAGCGTCTTATGGTCTCCTCTGACGATTGCAGCTTCATGAAGGCGGGCGATCGGTTCGTCTGTGAATTTTTTCTGTCCTCGGAGTAGCAGTTTTTCTTCTCCAGAGCCATCTATCCGCACAATTACACCGTCAAGTGCTTCATCCTCTGCGTCAATGTGTTCGACAACAACGCCTCGCATGGTTTTATCGAATTCTACGCGATCGTCAACCTCTGGCAATGTAAATCTTTTGACTAAATTACCAACCCTTGCGGGCACGAGATCGTTCTTGGGATCTGTTTCGTTCGCTACCTGTACGTCAGCGACTAATTCGTCCAAGACGGTGATCGCGACCTGCCTGCGACGCTCTACTTCTGTCGCTCGGACGTTCGGCTTGGAGTAGGAATCTGGCAATTTAGCCATTAGTCCAAATCCGACGCTCAAACCAACCTCGGAGAAGATGATGCGTAGTGCTTTTTCCGTTTCCACTGGGCGATCGAGGTTTCGCTCCCATTCGACCAATCGAATGCCAATTTCGATATCTGCCCGAAAACTCTTCTTCATTTCCCGTCGCATAAATGACTGGAGTTTTTTTTCTTCTCCCGATGTCGTCGCCTGCTCCTTAATTTTGCTGTAGCGATGCCCGAGATCTAAAAAATACTGGCGAACCACGTCTGTTATATTTGGGGTCTCCTCCAGCATATAGGCATTAAGACCGTCGATCGCCATCTCCCAATCCTTGCCCATATCGACCTCCTTTATACCGTCAACAGAAGAAGCTTCTTGAATATCTAGTCTTTCGTCGCTCATGGGTTATACTAGGTGTGTGTTTAGTGTAAACTGTCACCGCAAGCTTTACAGCTTTGCGGTGAATGCGCGGACGCTAGGAAGTTTCACATCTTTTGTTCGCGATTGCGCTCGTTTGCGCGCCAGATCTTCATTGAGGATCTGGCTAGTCAGTGCATCAATCGTCAGCCGACGTCGCTTAGCCTCTGCGGTCAGATATGGATATAGAGCTGGCACAATCGCCACTTTTACTTTGATTTCTACATATTCAGTTTTGTGCTGAGGCATTACTCCGCTCCAAACTTTACGACATTCAAGTATCTACCAAGATAGCGTGTATTCGCGTTAAGGGCTATCTTGTAACAAAACTTAACATTAGCCTGCTTTCATTTACTTTGCGACGGATTAGTGATCGGGCGCACTACTTAGACTTTCCTTGCCCGCAACCGGATAGAACATTACAATGATGCCAGCGGGGTATTTTATTTTATGGTAGTAATAAATATGTAGTGACATTTAATTACAGTAATTGAATGCAGAGGATAATTTTATAATTTACAAAATCAAATCTTGCGCTCTTAATATTTCTTTACGCGCTCGAATGTAGATTGAGTTACAGTTATGCTATTATCAGTAACTATTGCTGGAATCCTGGATATTTGCCAACCTTAATTTAGTCAGATAATATGCTATTATTACGACCAGATTGCCCCGATTGTGGTTCAGCTCACATAGTTAAAAATGGTAGGATTCACAATAAAAAACCAAAATACAAATGTCAAAGTTGCGGTCGCCAATTTGTTGAAAATCCTACAAACAAAGTAATTAGCTCAGAAACAAAAGATTTAATCGATCGACTTCTTTTGGAGAAGATTTCTTTGGCTGGTATAGCTAGAAGCACGGGTGTTTCTCAAAAATGGTTACAGGATTACGTAAATAATAAATATGCCTCAATCGAGCGCGTGGTAAAGGTTAAGCCTAAAAAAAAAGTTAGATTGAATGTTGAATGTGACGAACTGTGGTCATTTGTAGATTGCAAACAAAATAAGCAATGGGTGTGGTTAGCAATGGATAGAGAGACCAGAGAAATTATTGGTATTTATATTGGGGATCGCAGCGAAGAAGGAGCAAAACAATTATGGAATTCTCTACCTCCGGTATATCGACAATGTGCTGTTTGCTATACAGATTTTTGGGCGGCTTATGCTTGTATTTTTCCAAGCAAACGCCATCAACCAGTTGGTAAAGACAGTGGAAAAACTAATCACATTGAAAGATTTAATAATACTTTGCGCCAACGTGTTTCTCGGCTCGTAAGAAAGACTCTTTCATTTTCTAAAAAGTTAGAAAACCATATTGGTGCTATTTGGTATTTTATCCATCATTACAACTATGTTTTGAGCCAATAAATATCTAATCACTACATATTTATTACTACCTATTTTATTATTTGTCTTGAGAAGTGACGCGTAAAAGCGTAGAAGGGCCTTAACTTAAAATGTTTGGAAATTATACTGATTTAGTTTTAGTTGTGGTTATTGCAACGCAAGCGGCAATAATTTACTTGATTATTTTAGGCTGTTCTGCCGACAACGAAAATAAAATATTAATGGCTACAAATAAAAATCTCGAAAAAGAAAATAATACGCTTCGATTTTCAATTCCCCGACTAACGAAACTCACAGAACAACTTGTTAACAATGATAAAGAACGAACAATACAAGTACAGCAGATTCAACGATATTTAGGCGAGGTTCTGGAGATTAGCGATTTGATAGGATTCGACAACAAAGACTTTAACGCTGCGGACGTTATTGAAGAATTAAAAGCGAAAGTTAAGTGGGCCGAAGAAAGAAGAAAATACCAAATGAATCAAGATGAAAACAATGACTATGATCCGAATTGAAATAATATGAAAGCACATTCATTGGCGAATTTTGTAATTGTGTGTGTCGCTATTTCGGCAATACTTTCAGTCTTAAGTCACATGGGGTTGACGTGGACTGACAAGACAATTCCGCCTGACATTTACACGTTATGGAGTTCTCTTGCTGTCGGCGCGGTTGCCGCCGGGCTATTGACAAGAAATCTAGACCAAAGCTTGTCGATCCCGAAAACATATTTAAACTATGTCTTAATGGGACTTGGTATTACTCAAGTCGTTTTTACTGTAAATTACCATCTGCTTATCTGGAGCGATAGATTGCTTCACAAGGAGTTAGTACCTGCTATTATAGGACTTTCTACAACGGTGCTAACTTTGACAAATTTTAGGAATTCAAGAACCCGCAAATCGGCGAGTTCTTCAGAAGCTGCCGAAAAAATAGATACTTAAGACTGGGCAATTCGATTGCGTTTTAAGGGATCTTTGATTATACTACAAATGTAGTTAATCACAGATTCAACATGGATTTTAACGCTATTCTGGCGCATTATCGAGAATCCCAGGATGCTTTTTGGCAAGCTTGGGGTTTTCTGTGTAGAAGCTATTTGCTTTTACGAAAATTCAACCCCTTGCTGGGCGACAGTATCGCCGTTCTGGGAGGGATTGTTGTGCTACTAGCCTCACTCGAAGTTTTCGCCTTGGCATCAAAGCTATTCAGTGAAAAATACGTCGCGGCAGTGTGTAATCTCCAAAAAGGGATATGCAGGATCTTGAAGTGGCTTTTTCGTCACATTCAGATAATTCTGAAGCAGCTAGCGACACTGTGGGGCGTCTTGAGGAAATTAAAAAAAAATTCTCTCAATAATTTGCCAGAGACGATCGCCCCTGTTATTCCGGTACAATCGCAAACGGTTGACCGAATACAGTTGGCGATCGAATCACGCGCGCTTTTACTGGAAGTATTAAGCCTCGATGCCCGTCACCGTGTAGAGATGCGAAGACTACTCCAGGAAGCAGATAAAAAACTACAACTTTTAGGTTGTAGCACACAGGATTGTTTAATCACGAAAGCGATGACTCAATCAAAAGGTACAACCATAAAGTTGTACGCTCAATCTATCCTAGAAATGAGTAGCCTGTAATAATAAACCACCCAAATTTTATAAAATTTGGGTGGTTTATTTTGTATATCTGACTTTACTTTTATAGTTGACCGTCATATACTTTAGAAGTAAAAAGATTTGGATAAATTTATGTATTTTACGAACAAACTGTTACCAGCAGAAATTATTTCCGCATTGAAAAAAGCGGAAATAATTTCATTTTTTGGAGAGATACCGAAAGGTTCTTTGAGCCTGCTAAAGTTATGGATTGTTCGCGTACCTCAACTCGATCGTCAGCACTACAATACCTTCAAGAAAGTTCTAGAAGAAATCAACGGTGAGTGGGATCGCAGTCGCGATGGGCATCTATTTCGATTCGATCCAAAAGATGTGCTGGCTGAAGTAATTTCGGTCGAGAGGCTTCCCCAAAGAAAACCACATGATGCTTTTTTCACGCCTGAAGAGGTTACTGAGGAGATAATTTTCTGGGCTGATTTTTCACTATTGTGAAGAGAGTCGTCACTGGAATTATCTCGAACCGCAAGCCGGCCAAGGTGCTATCCTCGACCTGCTTTGCGAGAAGTATCCCGGTATCAATGAAGCTTTTACTTGCTGCGAAATCGATTCTTTCAATAAATCGGTATTGCGGGAAAAAGGCTATAAAGTTGTCGGCGATAATTTCTTAGAGACCGACCTTGCGCCCGTTTACGACTGGGTGATAATGAACCCACCATTTAACGGAAAAGCGGGAAACTACGTAACTCACGTCAGAAAGGCGTTTAGCCTTCTAGTCCCGAACGGAAGATTAGTGAGTATTGTACCTCAATCTTTTTTGACATCAAATGTCAAACAAATTGAAAGCTTCAGAAATGAAGTTTTTAAATACGGCGAACACGCCGACTTGCCTGACGAAGCATTCAGAGCATCAGGAACCAGCATAAAATGCTGCATGATTAAGATGACCAACTTTTCAGATTCAGCAATTCAAGAATTTGAAACCGTTGGAACTTATTGCAATACGTGGGATTGCTATACAGGCCCCATAATTGTATCACTTGAAAGTGATGCTGCTTGGTACGAACAAGTAACATCCTTAGTTAAGGGCGTCAGATTAGGTGCAATAAAATCCGAGGAAACCTTCTTGGAACGCCTTGAATTTTTTACCAGCCGCGTGGTGCGTCGCAAAATCTGGGAAGAAGAATGCTCTTTCCGTTGGGACGCGCTTATTCGAGAGCGGACTATTCAGTCGCTTTTTGAAACCATAGTCGAAGAGATGTTTGACGGTACGAACCCTTTCGCTGATGCGAAGTCGATACAATTGCCACTCTTTGGCTGATGACCAATAAAAAACCGTCGGATCTAAATTTAGATCCGACGGTTTCTTTGTATTTAACTCCCCAAAACTCTTCCAACCGCTCCTCGAATTACTCCACCCAATACAATCCGAAAAGACTGTACGTTCAATCCAGGCAACACTCTCAACTTAGTTCCCGAATCGATACCTCCCGCGATCGATATCGGGATTTTTTTACCCCAAGGGTGCAGCTCTAGGAACGCGGTTTCGGGATCATTGATTATGTTGAGCAGGCTGTCGCAGATCGCCCGTACATCTTTCCCCTCTTGGGCGATCACAGACACCTCAACAACTTGGTCAAAGGTGTACGCCGCGTCCCATTTAAACTCTTGCTGGTTTGCTGCCTTCACCCATTCTGGTGCGACCACGTACTGACGATTCTGTTCTTCGATCGCCATCAACGCAATTGAAGGTATGGAGCTAATTTGAAAGATTTCACCCGCAGATTCCACATCTGGTGCGAACGAGAAAATCAAAACACCTCTAGTATTTGGAATGTTTGGACTGTTTAAAATGATTCTCGATTCTTGTACTGTCGCGGTCACGACAAACGCATCGGGAGCCAGGAAGAGTGGATTCATGATTTTGTCTTTAGCAATCCCTGGTGGCAAAGCTAAACTGATACCGTCGTCGGCGACGATTACGGTGCGCGTGAGCTTCACCGGTTTCTTCAGGCGATCGGGGAGTGCGAAGGTTAATGCGTAATCTACAATATCCGAAATTGCAATGCTGTAGCCGAGCCTGATTTCGGATACAAACGGACTACCCAATAAGGCGTCAGGAGTATCGATCGCCAGCAGTGTTGTTGTAGTTCCTACAGGCGTCGTGACAATTACTGGCAAGCTGTAGTGATCGGGAATTTGTTCAATTTTTAGTCGAAATTTAACAGACCCGCTCCACATCGGCAGCGTTTCTCGAATTTCTTCGCAGCTAACAAACGTAGGCGTCTCTGTTTCAATCCACTCACCTAAGTGGAAAGTCATAAATCGATCTGGGGGCTTGATAACGGCGACACTCACCCAGCCTTCGCTCGGTACAACTTGAAAGCCCCGAAAATTGTATCCGAGTCTCGCTTTGAGTTCAGGTGAAGTTAGATAGCCAACTGGAGATCCAGGCGTTAAGCTCCAACAGAAAAACCCGCCGGGTGCCACCCAAGGCTTTAGGTTTGCCGTGGCCGTGGACTTCTCCAAATTTAGGACGTGTATCAGTTCCATCAAAAACACTACCAAATTTCTTCTGCTTCGTCGAATTCGCGCAGATACTCGGGTACGCCGCTACCTACTGGTTCAAGGACTTCGGGCTTGACAACAAGTGGGACTTGCGCTTCAACCTCTTGCTGATTGGCTTCTAGGATGCGTTGTTTGGTGGTTTTTCGTTGAAACTTATTCAGGATTTCACCGATCTTAGCGCGGGCGATCGCCATTGTGTTCGTGCCTGCATTATCGTCTACGCTATCTTCCTCGACCGCAGGCGCAATCAAATTCTGCGACTCGGCCTCAACAAAGGAACTGATAGGCGCAACCGCCGTGGCATAGCTTGGCAAACAGTTGGCGATCGCCTGCTCTTTGGGAATTCCCATCTCCACTTGCTTCTGAGCCTCTTCACGCGCTCTTGTTAGCTGCTGCCGTGCAGCATCGGCAACTGCTCGAACTATAGGTGCTTTTGCCATGTTCCGAGCAGCACTCGTCGCTGCTTCCGTGCCAGTAGTCCCGACTTTTCCACGCTGATCTTGCACCATCGCCTCTTTGATGATTTGCTCCGGCACACCGCGCAGCTTATACCCGAAAGGAGCTAAACGAGAGCCAAGCTCCTCACCCGACAAATACTCTTCCCACAAGATCTGGGCGATCGGGTCGGGGTCGCTCGATTTTAATTCGCGGATTGTAGAGTTGGTATATCCCTCTGGCGAATTAATATTAACGCACTGTTGGGCGTACATTATTAGTTTATAAAAGAAATCTCGTTGTTGAGCCTGGTTAACCGAGCTGAACGGCACGGAAGGTTGAGCCTGGTTAGCCGGGCTCAACCGCGCGGAAAATTGATCCACGTCTTCAATCTCTGTAGCTGAACCAACAATCTCTTTTTTGTTTACAGGTGTGAGGAAAATCTCTTCAACAACAGCCTCTGTTGCTTCTTGTTCTGAATCATGGGCGATCCGATCTTCTTTCTGATTTTCAAAAGGGGTCTCACCCTCTTTTCTTATTGTTGGCTTTGCTTTAGGTGCGCGCGCGTCTTGAGGGTGTTGATCTTGAAAAACTTCTTTTGAATAGGTATTTTGATATGATTTGTTCGCAGTCTGCAAATCGATTTGTTCACTCTCGACAAATCGATTTGTTGGATATGAACAAATCGGTAGCGGCGGGCGTTCCAGCACCTCAGCCAGCTTTTGGTAATTAATCGCGTAATATTTGCATTGGTCGTGCTTGTTGGCTCGAAGCTTTTTAACAATGATGAGTCCGATCGCCTCAAGTTTGGCGAAAATTCGGCGAAGTACCCCGCGAGTAGCCCAGGCGAAGTTCGACAACCAGTCGATATATTTTCCGTGAGTTTCAGCGCTGATAATTTTGTCCGCGTCTGTGCAGGCGATCGGGTTGCGGATATATTTCACACCGTCTATCACCGTACCTTCCATCTTGGTATTCTCGATACACCACTGAAGCTTAGAAAAGACAACCGACATCTCTAGACCGAGAACCGACGCAAGGTCGTCCTGGAAAAAAGAAACTTTTTCGGTTTCGCGCACATTTCCCGCTAACTGTAGTATCATGGTGGTAATTATTGAAATTGGTTTACAAAGGAAGTACGACTTGCGGTCGGCTTCCTATTTTTTTGAGTATATACGACAATCCAGATTTGTGCTACCGTCGCACACAAATCGCAACAGGGGCGGGCCAAGGGGCAAGACCCAAGAGATATGTCCCGAACGCTTGGTTTTTTGATAAAATATTAGCGATCGATCAATGCGTCGCGTAATCGACTATAAGGATGTTTTGGGGTTTTATTATCCTCCTGTCTCCGATCATCCCTTTGTGGGGAATAACCTTCTTGTAGGGGAGGTCAAAAGATACCTCTTTCACAGTCACTTCATCGCCACTTTTGGAGAGGTTCTCCTGAATGAAATCAGTCGTGGTGTAATACAAGCTACCACGACTGATTTGACAACCGAACCAGTCGGCTGGTGTTTTGACCGCGGGGTCAAAAACGGTGTGTCCGGCTAGACCGGAGTGATAGCTTAAATCCGTGCTTAGAATTTGACCGTCACAGGTGGCGATCACTGAATATTGAATGTGATCATCTTGTACGCAAATTTCGTAGAATTTCATGTCTGTTTCCTTTGTTTGTAATATTATTACACCACAAAAGTAACACAAGACAACATGAATTAATTTAATGTGCGCTACATTTTACTTCGTAATAATAAAGCGGGCGACCAAATTAAATTAATTCGATCGCCCGCTTTATTACTAACTTCTCGATAGACTTGTAGTTTTTGATTTTAATTAATTGGATTATTCCGATCGCCCTCTAATTCCAAGCGGCGTTTCTCGACAAGCCGTTCGTACTCCTTTGTTAACCTACGTTCTTCGTTGACCGCAACAAATGCGACACTTCCCAGCGAGGTCAATACTATTACTTCCAACGAAGGCTTGCCACCTGTTATTGCTAGCACCGCACCAAACCCGATCGCCACTTGCGCTGTTTGTATTAACAGAGAGTGCAGTCCAGATTCCGCTACTTTCTCGATATTTTCTTGATCGCGCATAATTTTTCCTATTTTAATATTTGATCGGTTCTGCGTCTTTCATTATTTGTCGATTGCTGACCGTGATAATCAACTTGATATCTTTTCCTTTCAGGGGAGGTCGCCGATCGCAAGTCTGTTTTAGCCACTTGGGGCTGTCGTCCACGATTAGCTTGGATTCTACCAATCCATCGAGTAACATTTTTCGCGACGCTTCTAAATTGTCATCGTCCGTGCGATCGTTTACAAAAAATAAGAAATTAATCCAAACGGGCTCACGATACTTGATTAAGTTTTTGCTTTCTACGATATATATCATTCTGCCAGCCCATACTCGCTGTTGTATGTCGAATTCGCTTGTTCTGTTGGTTCCCTTGAAGCCTCCGGGCGATCGGCACTTAAAAAGTGAGCGCATTTTCAGCATTTCATTCATAGTCGGAGGAATTTCGCTCAGCGTGAAATTCTGGACTAAGTGCGGGATATTGACGATTTGGAAGTCTTTTTTACTTGTTCTTTTTGCCATTTTTTTAAAAGAAGCCCAGTCTTGTCTGTCGGAGAGCAAGACTGGGCTTGCTTGTTTATTCTTGTTTGGCGATCGACCGCCTGTAAGCTTCGTACTCTTTTTCAACTTGATTAAGCTGGCGGTGGCACTCTTTTTCGCTAGTAAACGCTTCTTTTAAAAAGCCCTTGTAAGCGTGTTCTTGCTGAGCTTTTTGTGTCGCTTGTTGGATGAACAAAACACGTAAATCTTCAACACCGAGATTTGAGATTTGGTGCTCCAAGACTGTGAGATATAGTTGAGACTCTAGTGAAAGGTGTTGTTCAGTCATAAAACCTCGCTAAGTGGGAAACTCAGTGGCTTTAGCCCTGAGAGGAAAACGACCCGACGGTTTAAACAGTCTTGAATCTTTCCATTACCGCCTTGGGATTGCTTTGTTCGGTGTACTTTTGTGATGTACTTTCGATAAGACAATTACCATCTCAAACCTTGCAATCCTGTACGCGTAATGCTTGGCATTTCTGCCTCTCCCTTGCGGGGTAAAGTTAGCTTTGTAGTTTCAGATTATCGATAACATAGTAGCGCTTGATTGTGGCAACTTAGTCTCTGCGATACAAGCGCATTATCTTTTTCCAATTCCCAGCATCGATCTCACTTTTGGCAAATTTAACCGCTTGGGTGTGATTGTCAAATCCCGCCTCACAGATGGCAAGCTTAGGCAATCCAATCCCCAGGAAATTGGGCTTATCGACCTACACTACGATTTCCCTGTCTTCATCCACCCAAGTTCTAATGGGACATCCCTTGTATTTTGTTTCGTAAGTTTTAACCATTGTTCCTACCTCGATCTTGCGAAAAGTTGGGTCACATAAATCACGAATCCGCTATTACCATCTTCGTCGTGCGCTGGATGCGACACAACTCCAATTCCGGTATAGGTTGATTCGACCTCTTCTATTGCTTCTCGATGTCCTTCGGTGCTAGCGATCCACTTTGCGAGCATTAACTCTGTTATCGATCGCCTGCTTTGGACTGTTTTGTAGTGATGCTCCAGAATCTGAGCCGTGCCTAAGTTTTCCCTTATTTCTTTAAACTTAAGCTGTCGCACCTCTTCTGCGCGTTTAGCAAAGCCAGAATGACCTATTTTGCCACTCCAATAATCGGTGTCGCACAACCACTGACTGTGTTTTCTGGCTATATCACTAATCTCAGACACCAACTTCAATGGCGGTAGCCTTAGACCGATTCGGTGTCTGTTGACAGCGTTGAAGACCTCAATCTCAAAGCTAACATCTGGTTCTGGAACTTTGATTTCCAGCGGGCGATCTGTGACAGGCTCAGGGACTGGAACTGGAAACAGATTAAAGAAATTGAGAAGTGTGTTCGTCATGACTTTGATTCCTCTGTTGTGTTTTACAAAAAATCCCCGTTTGTATCCGTCGTGCTTTGAGTTGAGAGGCACGGTTCAGGAAAAAAGACCGTTATTTGTGTTCGCAAAATCAAATTGAACGTTCAACTGTTTTGCGATCTCATTTCCTAGCTGTCCCGCCAGTAAAACCTTTCTCAGAATATTTGAGTCGTTTATAGCTGTTCCGGGTTCGGCTGTAAAAGAAACTGCTTCTTCTGACGTGTTGGTTGTTACGACAAATCCCAGTTTTTCAACTTCGTCTTGGATTTGACGAAGAACTGTCTTTACTAAATTGCGATCTTTTGTCTGAACGGGGTTCCGTAATCTGCCGAGATATTGCATTGTATTTTTCCTGTTAGCGGAGGGTTTGAGCTTGTTTGATCGGGGCGTTGTTGGCGGCGTATTGACATTCAGGGAATGGCATCTCATCGCTTAGCTCAGATTTTGTGGACTAGGTACTTGCTATTTGATGACACGATCGCCACGTCCAGCTTCCACTAAAGAAAAAGCCTCCGGTTCTGAGACTCCAACACGGACGGGTTCGCCGTAGAAGTCTCTAATAAACGTATAACTTGTCGAGTATCTCAATATCGCCCCATCGTCGGGTCGGATGAGATTGTATTCGTAGTTTGGTGCTTCTTCGTCGTCGTACAACAGGCGGATCAACGCCCCGTATTCGTCGCTAAGGTTTGTGCCGTCCAATTTCCAAGACTGCCGGTAGTCGTACCCAGTCCAGTCAGGTGCTTGGCGCAACCCTCTTTTGGGTGGTACGTTACTGTGCTTGCACCTGTCGTTGATCATGCTTACTATCGTCACAAGCTTACCTTCGCTCGCTTCGATCGCCATTGGTTCGAGCGATCGCGCAAGCCTTGGATTTGACTTTCCGATCGCGTTCAGTCTGGTTTCCGAAAACAGAGAGAAGCTCGGCGGTGCGGCCAATATCTGGTACGGCTTACCTCTGTCACGACGGATTTCCGCTCTTGGTAGTCCACGCCGCTGACATTCTGAAATAATAAAATTCCGCGCCGATTCAGAGTCGTTGATACGCGACGACACCCACTCCGCGTAAGAGTGTGGGTCTATAAACAGCGTTTCGCCGTCGTCATATACCTCGCAGTGTGGGATTAATGTGTCGTTTACATTATCTAAAAACATTCTTTTTCTCCGGGTGATCAAGATCGAATTGCAGATTGCGGCTTTGGTACAACTGTTCCAGGCTGTAATCTACACAGTCAGCCGCGACTAGGAATGATAAGTCAGAGTCTGTTGGGCGATCGCCCGAAGCAAGGGCTTCGAGTCGTTCTACCGGGATTTTGATCTCCTGCGCTAGATCACTTAGCTGGATATTTTTCAATATCTGGGCGATCGGTGGCGCCGGATTTAAAAACGGATCTTCTGTGATGTGTCGCCCGTGACGCTTAAAGTAATTGTTGGCGATGATCACCAATTGCTCTATGTACTTTGGCATCGTCACGCGCGCCATTGTTGCCAGAACTTTAAGAGCCGTTTTAATTCGCTCTGGCATCCGCACTTTAATTTCTGATTGCTTTTCTGGATGTTTCATCGGTTAATTGGGTAGAAACCCCCGTCCTTGTAGGACGGCTTTAATTAGTATTGACAGGAATACCCATCTTCTCTATGCAGAATTTGACAGTATTTATGGCTAATGCCTTGCACTAACTCCTTTAAGACTTAGGCTGGTCAGAACGGCTTGTTAGATTTCTCTTTCAAGCCTCACGCCTTTAGGCTGAGGTTCCTGACGAAGTTGTCCTTGTCCTTGTTCTTGTATCTGTAAAGCGGCATCCATGATATATGCGTACCGACGAGCCATGTCAGTCGCCTTTTCCCAGCAAGTACCCCAATTCCGAGCGGAGTCGAGGCTGATATCCCAATGTTGAATTTCTCGGAGACACGCTTGTCGCCACGTTAGCGCGACGTGATCGCCAGTTCTGAAATCGCGGCCCCACTGGGCGAGCCGATCGTATTTGTGGATTCCGTAAAGCTTCGGAACCCATCTGTCGAAGAAATCTTGCAGATCCATTCGAGATCCCGGCGCTAAAATTAAGCTCATCAGCGGACTTTGATCTTGCTTTGGCACGTGATCAGGCGACTTCGTTGTGGTTAGCATGGTGTTATCAGCTTGATGTCTTTTTTCGCTCTTGGTTTATTGAAACTAAACCAAGAGCGATTTTTTTATAGTAGTTGCTGGGAACAATAGTGTCAAGTGGGGTAGTTTAGGGTAAATCTGGGGTATGCAGGGTTGACAAGGGTGAAAAGCACATATACAGTAGTAGCTACCAACGTTTTGGTGTTCACATGATCGATAAAATTGTTTCAGAAATGGTTTCCAATTTCCGCGCTCAGATGCAAACTGTGTTTACGGAAGGCAAGGGACTTGCTATAAATCGGATTTCGCGAGAAGACGCCGCGCGATTGCAATCTCAAGCGCAAGCCGCTAAATCGGCCGTCGATCCTACAGTTGCCGGATTGAATGCTATGGGTGAGCTTGTTCAGGCTGAAACTAAAATGATCGTCGCCGGTTTGGGATATATAGGATCAAGCGCCGAAGCTTTTACCCAACAGGTTGAGGCGGTAGCCGACCTTTCCGATGTGATGGTGGAAAATTCTCCGAGAGTTCAAGCCGCGTTGGCTCGAATGAATCAAAATGTACAGGCTTTGGGGTCAGAGTACGAATCGATCATGTTTGGCGCTGACGACACGCAAAGTAATCAGGTGATCACCCAAGCGCCTCAACAAAAAATGCTATTTGCCGCCCGCTAGGCTTAGCTTTCTTTTTCAATCCAACCAGTAGTCAACTATCGAGGATTCAATGGCATGAAAATGAAATATATAGATTTTGCACCAGTCACAGCGTCCGCCGTAATAATCGGCACTTTAGCTTCACTCGCAAAGTGCGCCATAAATCCGATCGCCTTGTATTCCGCAAGCGGCATTGCGGTGATAATCATTTCTCAAGCTTTGGGCTTGAGATACGTCGGAAGTGTCTCCGAATTAACTGGGGTACGTCCTGCTGCGCTCAACTTTCATTTTTGTGCAACTCTTTTAGTCTCAGCATTTGTACTAGCAGTCACGTATGGAGGCGCGGGCAACTAATGTACGACCAAAAAAAACACGTTCAAAAAGAATGGCAAGTGATCGCCTGTGGTGCTCTCACGATAGCGACGATTGGGGTGAGTCTTTCAATCCCTGTAAAACCTGGTGAAATTCCGATCGCCCGCTTACTTGCTTTCGCTACTTCGGGTGCATTCTTTGCCACGGGTGCAGTCATCGACAAAACTAAGGCGTCCTTCGATCGCCAGAAAGCGATAATCGAAGTAAAGCATAATAAACTATTCGTCAATTCTCAGGCGATCGAGACCGCGATCTTGTTAGAAAAGCAGCGATGCGCGGGCGACAAAATTGTGGCGAACGCAGTTGGAGGTTCTGATGTCTAGGGATCGGGATCGGGAGCCAACCGCAGCGGAAGCCAAAAAAATACTCAAGTTGCTTGAGAAAGAAGATCCGTTCAAAGAAAATGGAGGAGTCGTCTACTTGGACGGAACCGTAACTTCAGAGCACAATTACGCGCTCTGTAGAAGCGCTATTTTGCTAGATCTCCAGTCCTACGATTGGAAAAAAGTTAAATTTTTGTGGATCTGTGCCGAACTTCCTGCGCCAACAGGATATGTGGACGACTGCTGTGCTGGTTGCGAAGACCGTGATAAAGATCGACTTAAGCAGACAGAATCGGATTACGCCAAATTTGTTTCGACAGTTCCTCGAAAAGACTATGTTTCGACCGGACAAGCCGCGTGGTCAAAGCAGTTTGGCGTCCCTGTCGTGGTGTATCAGCGCGCGTACCCAAATCCGGTTAAAGGAGAAGAATCTGGGACTTGGGATATTTACGACCCGATCGCTTCCCAAAAAGAAAAGGCGATCGGTATCAATCTCGGTCAATTTTCAAAACTTGCGGGAATTGCCGCGGTTGAAGATTTTCAACACCTTGATACTGTCGCTCGGATCGCCATTGAAGAGCGCGATCGGCATGAATTTGAAATTCACCAAGCGTGGCTCAAGTATAAATCCGCTTACGAGGCGGGATTGTATGACTGCGAAACTGCCTATCAACAGTTGGAGCGCGATAATCAACTCCGAGATCGTCGGCTACAACAGGCGTTTTCTCAAATAAACCGATCGCCAACCACACAGTCCGCCAGTTATCCCGGCGTTATTCCGCAAGTTATTCTTCCAGATCAGCAGTTGATTCGTCAACCTGTGCGATCTGCTCATAACCAGCGACTGTCGCTGCCCCCAGCAAGTGCGTCTGTTTTAGAAAGTCCCGTTTTTACCACGCCTCCCATTGAAGCTTTCAAATATGTGGAAGTTCTAGTGGTCTAGTGATCTAGTGGGTTAGTGGGCGATCGATTGCATCCACCAAGCAAAATTAAAAGGAGATTAGTAATGGATTTACAGCACTTGCGAGTAACAATCGACACTCTTCAAGGTGTATTGAGCTCAATGCAATTACTCAGCCAATCAGAATTGGTACGAGATCTAGAATCCTCTGAAGGTTTCCAGGATTCGACTTCACAAAAGTTGGCGGTAATTCAATCGGATCTGAATGAGTATATTCAATCTTTGAAACAAGTCAAAGAAGATATCGAAAACCCGCAAGACGACTTTGAATTCAAGAACGCGCTTGCCGATGTCTTCGGCGCATCGTTTTTCTAGCGCCCAAGAACAACGACGATTGTTGTTTAAATCAAAGGGTTTGCGCGATCGCCCAGAACGATCGCGCAAAGTATTTCAAAATATTCAGGTGTGAACGAACCAACTAAAAAGTAAAAAGACATGGCATACAAAAAACTCGCCGACTTGACTGATAATGAACTCGACTTACAGATTACCGCCGAAAAGCAAGGTATTGAAGCTAAGCAAATCTGCTCTCCGCGTCACTTGAACAATCTACTTGATGAGCGGATACGGCGGTCGCATTTCAAGATAGTCGTTCTCGCGGCGCAACTCAACCAAATTAAACGTTGATCACGCTGAAGAAAATTTTAAACTTGTCGATTGTCGGGGTCGCGGCGATCGGCACTAGCAAATCAAAAAACCTTAAGAGGAGTGCAAATGCTGGGAACAAAAAAGAAAGCAATAAGGATCGCCACCAATCTAGTGAAATCGAACACTTCGGCGGTTGAATTTGCCGAACGTCTGACGAGGTGTAATCACAAATCCTATCGAGGATTGAATATTTTTGTAGAAGACTTAGCTGAGTTTTCTATATACTTCGTCATAGACGGGGGGTACAAAGAACTGATGACTAGCGACACAGCAGAGAGTGCTGAGGTCGCTTGGTATGCAGCAAAAGTCTGGGTGCGAAGTTTCCACGCCAGTGAAAATTGATTTTGTTCCGTGTATTTCGTTCGGCATAAATTCTCAATTGTTCGATCGCCCAGGGTTTTCTCAAGTTTCAGGAGTTGAAATGATAATAACTGTGCAAGGTACCCCGGAAGAATGCGAAGCGTTATGTGATGTGTTAAAGGATGTACAGCTTTCGTCAGAAGTGCCGATCGCCATAAACGTTATTGTACAGGCAACGACAAGACCTTCGCTAATGCTCATACAAGGTGGCAAAACGGAATCGTCCGCTGACGATCGCCGGAAAATAGAGTTGCCTTTACTACCGCGATAGAATCGCCCCCAATTAAAAAGCTCAGACATTGTGTTGTCTGAGCTTTTTGCTGTATATACGTGTTTGCGCCACCATAGCATTCATTTTGAAACTCGCAGTCTAAATATTTAGACAAAAACGTACACATCTCGAAAGCGCTGTGCAATATTGTTACACATAGGTCGTTACACACGGTTTCTGAGTAACGACACTTCGTGTAACACTCTCGCATAAAACAATGCAAAATCAACTACTTCAGGAGGAATTTGAATGTGTAACGCCTAGCAAGGCGACACCAGTGCGTGTACAAATACTGAACGATAGAGAGTACGCCGCTTATCGGTATCACAAGGCGCGTCGATCAGTATTAGAGAATGCCCGCACTACAAATCGAACAGAGCTATTAATCGCAAACAAACGAGGGGGTGTAATATGTCGAAAAACGGTATATAGCTACGATTTGCGCCTACAAGCGCATCCCTTAATGGAAGATTATCGTAGAGACCCGCAAACCAAAGAACCTTTGTGGGATCAATCGCAGCCTTGGAACGAGCACCAAGTATACTGCTTGAAAAAAGTGGCTGACTTTATGCGTACTTCTTCAGTATTTCGGAATACTGAAGGCAAAAAACGAAAGTATCGAAAGAAAGACACACCAAAGCGCAACCCAGACTACGAAGACCTCGACCGATATCTAGAAGCAAACTTTCACTTGTTCACTCACGAAAACTTTCTCAAGGAGCGTTTCAAATGGCCACATACAGCGAATTAGCACCCTTACTTGAAACTACCGTTGGCGAACTCTCCAACTTCGCAAGTCAGAACCTCAAAGACGTTAATGGAAAGCCTTTTCCACCAGGAGTTAAAACCGCATTGACGGACGAACAAGTCGATTTATTGATAGTTGAATTCCCAAAATACAAAGCGGATATGTCGCAAGCTGAAGCTAGACAACTGCCCGGCTCTAGTTCATCAATTCAAGAGACTAAAACAGAAATCCCGACCACTAATCCCGATTCTCAATGTAATCCGCATTCGTTTCTCGATCAGGCGCGTCTAAACCTCAATCGCGCGATTGAGGCTAAGGATTTGCAAGCGATGGAAATCCTGCAAAACGAAATTAAGGAAATCCAAGAAGGTAGCACTCAAATCGGTTTCTTGAAGGCGGTCTTAGGCGCAGATGCCGAGGTAAAGGGTTTTTTATCCGCTAAGAATGCGATCGCCCGATCAAATCAATCTAGGTCAGGGGAATCACTCAGAAAACAAGCCGAAATGCTCGTGGGTGGTACGGATTTTTTGATGCCTTGGGAGAGTCCGGCACCCCTGGACTCGATCGCCCAAGACACATTGGATCAGCTCAAGAAATTGTCCGAGAGTTAGAGCAAATTCGCGAAGAGAAGCAGTCAGTGACATTAGTTCTCTTCGTTAGTCAAAATCAAAGCTTATGGAGTAAGGTTCTAATGACGAAATGGTTAATTGATTGGGGTAAAGGGGTGGTAAAAGGAGTCTCTAAACTAAGAGATACACTTGCATCTGCGGGTAATCCGATCGCCAGAGAAGACTATGCTGCTGCCAGCATCCAGATGATGGGGTTGTTTTAAACACTAATAAACAAGGGAGATAAAAATGACACAATCAAACGTAAGTCCGAAGTCTATCGTGTACGAGTTTAATGACGAGGTGATCTCCCGATCAAAAGTAGAAACTCCCGATATCCGAATCGCATGGGATCCGGAAGGTGAAGCTGAATTCTTAAGGTCGCACGACTTGTTAATCGCAGAGCCTAAATTCAAAGGCCCCGTGACATTTAACCAGAATCCTAACTGTGGTGTGCCTGGTACTTTATTGCGAGCGATCGGCAATCAATTTAAAAAATGGAGGGACTAAACAATGGCACAGCAACAAGGTGGTGGTTTGATTCTTTCGTCATTAGCCGATCGCCAAATCTTTGCTTCTGGCTCTGCACTTTTGGCAAACGATTACGGGATTACAAACCTGGGGACTCCATCAACCTGGACGCTTGACGATTGGATGGAGTTGGGAGAGCGGGCATCCCAAATGGAATGGCTAGCTAGCAACATGGATGCGATTCGCGATCGCCTTATGGCGGTGATCAAGGGCCAAGTCACCTGGGAAAAGTTGAAGATGGAGTTGGTGAAAGAGGGTTTCAAAGGTGCTGCCGACGTATCAAAGAGTACCGTCGTCGCCTTGATTTCTGAAGCTGGTTTTTTACAAACAGTTGCTCAAGGTGAAAACAAATTAGCGTCCAAGCGGAAGCAGTTCGGTGAAGAAACAAAGGCGATCCAAACGCACGAAGAGGCTCTATGCGGGTTCGCGCTTGCGAACCTCAAAGCCAGACACGATCAAATAATTGCCCAAAAAGAAGCCGAAGATCCTAGTTTTGCGGCCGCTCTCACAGCTTGGAAGCAAGAAGAGAGAAGAGATTACGAATTTGCGACACAAGCGATCAGTAGTGGTTACGCCACGCGGTCTCACCCTAAATTTCAAGGGATGCAGACCAATCGCGTGATCGGTGGTTCGAGAACGCCCAATAACTCCGTGTTTGCAGGTTCAAATGCTCGCCAGCGCCCTGTAGATGAGCTGAATATCAATCTGAAAGGCAACGTCGCCGGGGTTGTTAACGGCTTTGCGGGACGTGTCGGCGCCGGCGCAAGAAAAGTAGTTAGTTTTTTTAGAGGTTAATTATGCACTCACAGCAAAATCTGCCAGCCCCGATTGAGGAAACCCCTTCTGAAACCTATCTCAGGATTAAAAGTCTTGACGCATGGGCGTTTCGAGGTATTACCTTCTCCATCGGGCTTGTCGCAACAAACGTCATCCGACTGTTCCCCGCCTATTACTGGCTCTATTTATTGGTTTCTATTTTGGGTATTTTAGCCCTTTTGCTATTTTCACCTGCTGACATCAAGGCTGTATCGCTTTGGAGATCGGGTGCAATCGCGCTTCTAGGTGGGTTAATCCTGCCTTGGTGGGAAATCTTAAGCACACTCCCAATTTGGGTGTGGATAGCAATTCCTGTGGGGCTGGTTGCAATATTAACGGCGATCGGAGGGGGTGTCGGATGAAACCCGCTGCTCAACTACTTCTTGGTGCTGTTTTTAGCTTATTGGCGATCGCGCCAGTGCCGTTTCAAAAATGGGCGTTGCCGAGAATTGCCTCTGGTGGATTTGCACTTGTTTGCTTTAGTCAAGCGAAAAAGAAGCTGGACAATGATCTCTCTCTACAGCGTCAAGTCGATGCTCACGAGCTTGATGCGTTAACCCAGCAAAAGCAGATTATGCAAAGCTTACAGGCGATCGAGATTCAAGCGACTCAAGAGCGTGAACTCGTCCGCACTCAATTCCAGAACGAGCTAGAAAAAGCTCGAATGCAGGAACATTTCGTGGTTGCGATGGAGCATGAGCGTCCAGGCTATTTGGAGTATCAAGAGGCTCGGCGCATTGCTAATTTACAAGCTCAAAACTACTCAGCCGACGTTCAAGATGGCGGACGGGCGATCGAGAACCAGATCGTCGATCCACAATTATTGGCGGTTCAAAATGCCAATCCAGACATCAGGTTTTACGATTTTGATGATGGACTAAAAGATGATGCGGTAGGCATAATTATCGCTGGAAATTCTGGGTCTGGGAAGACCTCTGTAGGTGCTTGGCTCGCGGGAAAATTAACAGAATCTAACCCTGCACAAGTATTTGCGCTCGACCCACACTTTAACGATAACTGGAAAGAGAATGGAATTCACGCGATCGGAAATTTTGCCAAGATAGAGGAGGCGCTAGGGTTACTTGTTGAAGAATTGGACGCTCGTCGAGAACGTAAAGAAAAAGATAAGCCACTAGGTGACACAATTATCTGTTTTCTTGATGAACTCAACGCTTGTCTTTTAAATTTTCAGAATCCTGAAAAGTGCGAACTTGCTTTGAAGCGTCTAGGTAGTGAAGGTCGTAAATTCGGACTAATCTTGATTACGCTCAATCAATCTTCTAATGTTGATGATTTGGGCATCAGTGGGCCCTATCGCGCAAATTATCTACTTGTCTTGACAGGTCAAAGCGCTGTGACGCTAACTAATAAATGGAAGCAGGATGACGCAAGAACAAAATGGATTCTAGCTCAAGCTTACCCTTGTATTGTTGCAGGCTCTGTTAATGCACAAGTTGCTTTACATCCAACTCACAGTACCTACGTTAAGTACAAGAAAAAAGGTAATCCTCCTTTGAATATGGGTGTAGTCAATCAACTACCTTTGACCTTTCTACCAGAACACCTGGCGTCTGTGGGAGGGCAGAACACGGTCAAATCTGATTCTAAACGCGATATTACACCCACATCGATCGCCAGTATTGAAACTCAAAAAGCGCAGCTCGATGCGACATTCAATAAGGCGTACAATCCATTGGATTACCTTCTTCAGGAAGCCAGTCAAGAACAGTTGGATGAATTGATCAGAGGCTGGCGAGAACTGGCAGATACTTCGGCGTCACGCGTATCTAATACTTTGATACCCAAAGAAGTATCAGATACCGAGAATCAGGGGTATCAAACCCCAAAACCCTTGCTAGGTAAGGAGTCTCAAAGTATCTGGACTGAGGACGATTTTGCCAAACACCTTCCAAAAAAGGACGAAAGAGAGCTTTTTGAGAAACTTCTTGAGTATCAAGACGAGTCTCAAGATGCGTCTAAAATTATTAAAACTGGTTGGGGATTCACCAGCAAATATCAAATAGGACGTGCCTGTTTCGTCTATCTTATTACCAAATATGGAGGTGAGGCTCAGAAAAAACTTTACGCGGATTACATTAACCAATACCTTGGGATTAATCCTCAAGATGACGGAGTTGAAAGATAAAACAAACACATCTATCGATTCAGGTAAAAACGTGCAAATTGTTCAGTTCATTCTTTTTGGCATTCTTGGATTGTTCGCAACATTCCTTCTAGTGTCCGGGGCGATTACGTATCTCTTTTACTCGCTGAGTGGCTCTACTGAAATCTTGCCTTTCGTAGTTCCGAGTTGGCAAGAATTGCCCAAAATTTCTAGGGAAGCATTCATTGCGGGAGTAGTTATCCTTGCCGCTGTCTGGGTGTTGATAGGTGAGGAGGTAGGCAGAAAAAGAGATGTAAATCCCGATCAAAAAAAAGGGCGGGGTCGCCGAAATAGTAAAGACGATTAAATTCACAAAAATAGGAGAGTCCCATGTATTCAGAAAAAACCGAAACCACCGCAGAATATTGTGGAACCTTGAACGAATCGGTGCAGGCGATCGGCACGACCGACGCTTTTAAAGTAAACGCAATTGGCATACTAATTCAAAAATTAAGCGCAGAACCTTCAGAAATAATTGCGATTACGTCAAATAATAGTCAAAGCGTTTTTTGGGGTCGGATGGGTATTGCGTGTGTTCAAGATTTAAAGGAAGTCGGTCGCGTTCTTGGTGAATTAGTCACTGAGATGCACGATCGCCAAAAACTGTCAAACTGTTACGGCAAAGTCAAGCATCGGATTGTCGTTGTCGTTGAAATTGACAGTTTACATTCCGCCCTAATGCAGCGGGCGATCGAGTTGAATCATCAATATTCGGAAAGAGAGCTTGACGGCGCTGTTTCAATGTTACGAGAGCATGGAACTAAAGTCGAAATGTTTGTAGTCGAGTCTGTATCGAAACCGAAAGTCGAAATCGGTTGCCGGATGTACTCTGGACTAGAGGCGATCAAATATATACTCGATGAGACGACCAATGTGAGTAAGGCGGTTTATCAACGAGTGACTCAACGGATCGAAGGCGAAGGGCAGACACACCCCTGCTGCTTGGTTGTAGGCGAAGCTGAGCTTGTTTACCCGATCGAAGGTGTGACCGATAAGCCGGTACCGTTAAAAATTCAGTTTGTCTCTGAAGATGAGCGCGCGATCGATCTGTAGTACGTGCGGCCAGCAAAAAGCAGTCTCGTTAATAACAAGACTGCTTTTTGCTGGCCGCACAATAGCCGACCTTGTGTCTAGCGGTAAATAGTGGTATAATAGGATACAAGCAAGAAAAATAACGCTACACAAATTCAACAAAGCGGATTAATCGGGATACTCGATGCAGCCATTGAAGTACGCGATCGCACTCTTGATTGACAAAAAAGTTTATTATATTTAATTATATTTAATTATCACTGAAAACAAATCACTATCTTGCGGATCAAGGATCCCCAAGCAGTCGAGGAAGTTGCCAAAATCAATATCGCGCGAGACGCGGTATTGATTCAGACTGACAGATGAGAATTCTTGCAGTCGAAATTTGCTCCCATCCAGAGATGGAACTAGAGCGAACAAAAGCCCGCCTTACCCTATTTGGGTTTGGCGGGCTTTTTGTTGGACTTGTTTTTAATTTCAAAAGTTTTACCGATCGCCCGTCGCAACTTATAGTAAAATAAATTGGTAGTCTTTCCATTAATTGTATGTCGAAAACAAATCCTATTACCCAAGCAAGAATTCTCAAAGTATTAGATAAATTGGCAGCGCGTTGCGAGGGTAGCCCGATCGCCCACCAGATTCTGTTAGTAGCCAGAGCGAATTGCTTACCGATGACTCGAAGTGAAGAATTGGAAAGTTATCGACGGATGATAAACTTGAATTCAAAATACCAAAAATTGTGCGAAGTATTCATAGGTAGGGCGAAAAAGGTGGCTAATATCCAATCGCGACAAAGTATCAGCGGAGTGATCTGGGATTATGCAGATCCAAGCGGGCGATCTCAAACGCTGAGCTTTCCTGTTTTCCACCATTTATTAAACCCAACTGAGGGTGACAAGATTCTGCTAGCTAGCTTTAAACCGATCGTGATTGAGTATGCGATTAAGTGGGCGATCGAAAACGGTTTGACATTTTCACGGACAAATTTGGAAGGTGATACGCTGAGAATAGACGCTTTAGATATATGGGCGATCGCCCCTTTTTATGACTGGGCGACTATTTATCTTGAGAATATTCCCAATAATCCAGTTGAGATATTCCTTTGTTTAGGTAAACAAGGGGCGATCGAAGAAGATATATCGACGATGTGGATTTACGCTAGGTGAGATTTTTGACAAAAAAGGGGGGCGATCGGATAATTCCGATCGCCCTTTTTTTTGGATCAAAAGTCAGCGCCAAATAAAAACCGCCTATTTAATCAGAATAAGCGGCTCCCGCACGAATGTGTCTCGCCGCTAATTTAATAACGACTCAATTATTATACGCTAAGTTTTTGCGTTATCGTTTTTTGCTTTCGCTTTATCTAAAATTGCTTTTACTTTTTTGTATTTTTCCTTTCCGACTTCGCTACGACCTTCGTAATACGCTTCGATATTGTCGCGAAAAAACGATGATACTTTGTCTGCCACATCGCGAGCTACAGTTTCCATGTTTTTTTCAGCGTCCCCGATCGCCTTGGTCGCCGCTTCAAATCCGGCAATTGTCGCAGATCCGATGTCGTTCATCATTTCCTGGGTGTTAGACCCGACTCGTTTGAGTTGTTCGCGGACTTCGGCTTGAGCCTCTTTACGGTTGATTTCGGTTTGTACTTTTTTGCGAGAACCTTCGTAGAATTCTTCGTCCGACATATTTTTTTGAGTTACAGGCGCAATAACTCCGTCGGCCGCGTTTTTGAAGGTTTGGATTACAATTTCTTTTAACGTTCGACTTTTGATTGGTGCGCTCAGGTCGCTCAGCGTTTCATCGAGCGATACCGTAGTGCGTCGCTTAGCTTCAAATATCATCTCTTCATGCTCATAATCATTCACGTCGAGAATTAATTCAGTGATCAGCGTATTCGCTTCACGTTTGGACAAAACTTCTTGTAATGCGTAATCAAGATCCGATATTACTCTTTCCCGTTCGTCAACGTCGATCGCTTTTATATCGTTCCCCGACAAAGCGACCGCAGGAGCTAATTTTTTTAACACATCGTCCCGAAACGCTTTTGTATTTTTGCGCCTAGTCACTTTTGCCCAATTCTCCGCTACTGAGCTTGGTTTGTCTGCGAGTCTTTTGGCAATTGTGGCGATCGCCTCTTTGCGTTCGGGTGTGTCGGCTTTCCATACCTTCTGCTCTTTATCGAGATATAAGTTTAGTTTTTCACCATCGGACATAGCTGAAGGTGATGTTGTCCAACGACCGTCAGCAGAGCGAACTCGGTTTTGCTGGCGATCGAAATCCGATAATTCTGCGTCAGCCAACATTAATTGAATCTCTAAAACCTTTACTTGAAATTCAGTATAAGAATCGTACATTTTAGTTAACCAGAAAATACCGCAACACCACAAAGCGCTGCGGTATTAATTTTTAAACAATACCAGCTCGACCAGTCATCCTGTTGAATCTGTTTTGGTTTTGCAGATCGCTTACCGCGATTCCTCTCCCGGCGAGTCTGGTAACAACGCGCGCATCGTCGTAGGAAATAGTGCATTCCAACATAGTCGCACCGTCACCGTCGGTCGAGTCTATGTCTGCGTCCGGTATCGTGTACTTCATACACCACACGCCTTCCAGGTCTGCGAACGCGGATTTTAAGTCATCTCCAGACTCTGCGAACTGACCGGGCTTACCTGTAAAAGTTCTCAGGAATTCGATTTCTGCGTTGCGTTTGTAGTTTGGGTCTACACCAGCAAGTCCTTTGTCTACGGCTTGCTCGAACCAATCAAGATACGATTCCCGTGAAGTATCGTCGGAAAAATGCAATGTGATTGTAAATTCACCGGGTTCCACGCGACCGCCTGTAACTTTCGTGCCATCCGGCAGTTCGATCGCCCCAACGGCAACGTCAATTGTACCTCGCTGAGTAATCACAATTTCTGGCAGTCCAGCAACGCGGAAGCGCTGCTTCGCCTTTTTGAAAATATTTTGCTGTAGTGTTTGTTTTTGCATGAAATAATAGCTTCCAAACTAAAGGATTGAAAACCGCCGCAACTTCAGATGTTCCGGCGGAGAAAGGAGATTACATCTGACCTAGAATTGAAGGCCCGGTATTGATTACGAGGCGTTCAACTATCCCACTAGGCGTCCAGACAAAGTTGGCGGTCAGTACGCCGTTAATGACTTCAACAAGTTGGTCGCCATTTTGTCCTCCGCTCACAGATGAATTCGCGTCAACATCCTGTCCTGTGTTGATCCGAACAGCTTCATCGAACGTAAGATACTGCGAGAAAACGCCTTTTTTGTATTCTCGTCTGGCGAATCCTTTTAAAACCATGCGGAACTGAGCGGCTAGCTCTGGCTGGTTCGGTCGGAACACAAGTTCTTGCAGATTGTCTACTTCGATAAAGATTCGGTTGTAGTTAGATTGGCAACGGCGGATGTGTAGGAATACATAGGCAGACGTAAGGCTGGGAGCGCGACCACCCCAGACGATGATATTGCCTTCGCTATACTTGAGCATTTGAACGCCCGAAGTATTCGCGATCACCTCATCCGATCGCCCGATCTCGAATGGTAGCCCGATCGCCCTGGGTAATCTTGCAGCGCGTCCGGCGAACAAAACGTGATACCCAGAATTATTGACAGCGAATAGAGACTCGCCACCCATAATATCCCCGACTGCCGACACCATCCGTTTCCCAGCTCCGAAAGGTGAAGCGATGTAAATATATGATGGCGCTGCTACTGAGATGAAGTCATTCCGACCAAGCTCTTGCTTGATGTACGATTCGATACTTGCTGCGGTTGTCAAATATACAGGCAGTTCGCATCGAAACTCGTAGGATCTAGCTTCGGCATAAGCCGCCCCTGCCTTATTGACTGTAATTGAACTAATACCCGGAAACGCCAAACGCACTAAGCCGAGGTTTCGCCCATAAGTGGCATTTTCTACGTGATTATCGTCAACGTCTACGTACTTCGTCCAATAGTAAGGAATCATGTTTGCAGTATTCCCGTCGTAGCCCCCTTTGAGGTTCATCGGGTAGCTAACGAAAAACGAATTTCCAGTTTGGATCGCTACGGTCAAGTTATTCCCGACACCTACATATAGATACCCGGCTTTTCTTGCTTTTGTCTGCGCTGGTACGTTACTGGTAAACGCTATCTCCAAAAGAAGTTCGGTATCGCTGACAATACGAACAATCTTCCGCGCTTCTTCAGAATGGGGACTGTAGAGATAATCTCCGATCGTCACACTACTCAAGAAAGTCGTACTCACGCCGTTAACAGTGGTTCCGATTGAGGCGATCGAGCCTTCGAGATCGACCGGCGCGTAAGCTTCTTTGATTCGGATTGTGTTGCGGTACTGATCGTAGGGCGACAGGAAAATCGAGCTACTGATTGTTTTGTCGTAATCGATATCAGCTACCGTATACAGTCGAGTCTGCGTTACAGCTAAGGCTTTACTGCCGACAATCGGGCGAACGTCAGAATCTTCGGCAGTCGTATAAGTGCTTGTCCACAACGATTTGGCGCTAATCCAAGCCAGGATATTTTCGCCAGAACTACGATAACCTACGTTACCCAACGTGTCGGAGACTACGGTATCGACGAATAGTGAATCGTTCGGATCGAGACTGGCGTCAGGAATGTACAGAACTTGAGAATTGTTAAAGAAAATTCGCAACGAAAAGTGAGTTTCTGGACGACTTTCGCCTAGCGCAATCTCGACGGCCAAACCTTCCCCAGCGGGCTGCAACAGCTTTACGCTCGCGCGCTTCGATTGCTTTGCTAAACGGACTCCTGTGAAATCTCCAGAAAATGGCTTCTCTACTATTAAAGAAGTCGCGCTAGGAATGCTGATAACTTTGATCGCTTCGCCTGCTCGAAACGGGTCTACTACATAATCGCCGATTTGAACTTGCGTAGTGAACGCTGTAGTTGTACCCGTAATTGTCAAGCCTGCTTGCTCGACTTGAGTACCAGCAGAAAGCGCCGCGGTAAACCCAGAGGTCAGTGCCAGTGAAGTTGCACTGGTGATTTCAGCGATTGTGCGGCCTTGGCGCATTCCTCCGATTGTTGCGTAAATCATGTTCCCGACGCTCAGATCGGTGTCGAACGCCGTACCGACACCAGTGACTATTTTGTTGTCACGGAACATCGTTTGCCCTGCAACATTTCCTCCGGTATAGGAATCATCAACAGTTAACGTCGTGTCCGAAGTAATAGATATCACGACCCGACCTTCGGTGCCAAGGTAGATACTATCGCCAATATTGAGTTCGGTGACGAAAGAAGTTCCAGATCCGGTGAGAACATTATCGTTTACAGTTATCGTCCCCACAATGGGTTGCAACAGTGGAAAAGTGATTGTTCCTGTGATATTTGGGTAGCGATCGTATGTTGCCAACCCAGTTAATACGCTAGGTCCACTCACACCTTCTTGCAGTAAATTCCACTGAGCGCCACAAGTAAAGACGGCTTCTCCCGCGAGCCCGATCGCCTGTGTGTTGGCGATAATTGTGAACCGCTTGCCTGGAACCGCCTCGAATTCTACTTCAGCCCCAACATATTCGTTGGCTAAAGTGTCAGGAGCAATAATTGTAAAGCTGCGAGCAGAGGCGACCAATACGGGTGTCTCTGTAATTTCGGATTCTTGTCCACCCCAGCGACCTTCGTTTGCCGCTTCGATTTCGAGAACGTCGGCGCCCAACGAGTTCTTGAAAACTTTTTTCGCCCGTTTCGCTTTACCATCAACCTCGATGCGGGTCAACCAAAGCAATCCGGCACCCGATCCGTTTTGCCAGAATCCTTCGACCGCATCGGGAGTTTGTTGGCTCGCGTCCGGGTAGAGAGCCCAGTTAGAAGATTTCGGATCGCCAAAAACTTCGAGGTACTGCTTGCGCGACGTGACGGGAATTGGGGTTCCCATTGGTCCACGACGCATAATCCCGCCGAACCACACGCTACCGTAGCGCGGGTCAGCCAGGATGTTAAATGTAGGTCTTTCTTCTACTGAAACACCTGGAGCGCCTGGAGGCGCGCCGTAACGTCGAACGACGACCATAGTTTTTCCTTTGAGAAATTGAACAAAAAAAATCGATGCTGTAAAGCACCGATTAAAGTTGGCTGAGAATATTAGCTGTGATTTTTAACTGAGCGAACTGACACGAGTTACGTTTCTCCTGCCGGCAGTGAAAGCATTCCGTTGCCGTCGTAATTTCCGTCTACGCGGATTTGGAGCACTCTCTCGAAGACGGTACGCTCCCCGCCATTAGGAGATATCCGACTCGGCGCGAAGCCTTCTTGGCGTTCCAGTTTGTCGATCTGATCTGATGACAGCTTTAAAAGCGGATCGTCTTCTTGTATTACACTTAAGTCCGTTCCGAAAATTAAAGATTGTGAGTAAGGCAATTTTTTGAGGAAATCGTCAACAACTTCGATCTCGTCTAGCGTCAGATCAGCCATTTCCGTGGAGATAAATATCTCTTCTGATAGCTCTGGATGTCGGCGATCGCCCTTAAATTCTTTCGGATACGGAATTTGAAGAGGCTCTACCGGACGCGCCAGCGCCGTTTGTCGGATTCGGGGCATAGATTTTTGTAGCGTCAATCTAAGCCGAATACCTACCCAGCTTAAATTGATCGCCGGGTAGGGTTTGATGATTGAAATATTCTCTTAATAGTAGCAAGCCTCGGTTGACACTGCAATAGTCTCGTGCTAGCATTCGGGAAGAAAATAAGATATAAAAAGACGAACTTGAAAAAAGCGTCAGCCGACCGGCTGGCGCTTTTTGCGTTTTACTAAGTTTTGTTGCTAAATTATGACGAACGCTTTCAACAGGACATCAAATGATTGGGCGGTGCTTCAGGTAACGCCCGCAAGCGAAACAGATCCGCGAGTACCTATGGCTGCGGAGTTAGCGCTTAATAGCCGTATTGAATCCTTCACCACCTGGAAATCTCGCTTATCCCAGGGTTGGCTCACGACACCTTCGGTGTCTGTTGCGCCTCCGAGAACTTTGGTGTTAACGGGAGGGGTCG
>Ga0222649_1000128_pt1 | contig 30029 bp, 35 predicted proteins | sample AntAcemetagen337_FD_179865 | JGI IMG/M metagenome (GOLD analysis project Ga0222649, IMG submission 179865) | Saline water microbial communities from Ace Lake, Antarctica - #337 | ecosystem: Environmental > Aquatic > Non-marine Saline and Alkaline > Saline | place: Antarctica: Ace Lake... | reverse complement strand
GTGCATTTTCAGAGGATGGTGTTGAATATTTCCACACAACTTTACAAAATTGGAAAAGATACATGAATGAAGAAGTTAATCCGGAAATGATAGATCTCTTTGGGGTATCGATTCAGTATTATGGGTACGATGATGATCCACCAAATGTTACCATCTATCGGGGTATAGACGTAGCATAGAATCCTCTAATTCATCCACCTCGTACCAAGCCCAATGACACTCCGATGAATCCTTATCCATTTTACACATTTCCTGTGCTTCTTTTATCGCTTCGGTGAAACGTAAACGAAGTCTCAGATTTTCCCTAATAGGACGCACCTCCACGATACTCGGTCGCTGGTACATAGCGTCAAGGACATTCTTACGAGTCTTTGCCAACTTTATCTTGTAGAGACTGTTTTCAGAAAATGTATCCACACACTTCATCTAATATATGAGGGTATTAAAGTTTTAAGTACGACCTGCATTGCAATACATCCAGGAAATACCCGTGTATCTATATGTATCGGGTTCAGGTGCTGAAACCTCATGTGGATGTGTCCAAAATGGTGGAAATACAGCAACATCCCCTTGGTTTAGATGAAATGAAATATGTTGTCTCGGAAAAGTGAATCTACCACCTTTATTATTATTAAACGAAAAAATCAATGACAGGGTTCGATAGAGTCCATTTTCAGCATTTACACCACAACCATCTATATGTAGTTTTGTTTCACCATACACTTTTCTATATATTACAGGAGATGACATTTCAGATGGAATTTTATCTAAATTCTGTATGATTTCCTTAGTATATTTATCGATATGATCAGTGTCCATTTCCCGGGTCTTTTTTTCATCAGTTAAATGATAAGTCTTTAAATATGTAGGATTATCTGTATCTGTCTTTTTGTCGTTATATTCTATAAAATATGTCATTTTTTCACATATATCAATTGGTATTATATTCCTAAAAATATATATGTCATGATCCTCGAATTCTTTATCAATATACATATAATTTTCAAAGGGTTTTATTCTTTAAAGGTTTAAATTTCCTTGAGATGTTAAAATTAACCACATCATACCTACACCTATTACACTCGTACCGGCTATTAGATTTGTAACCATAATAGACCTTTTACCACCGGGAGTCAAACCCAATATACCACCTAATAAAGTCATCGATGTAATGGAGCTTGTGAAAAATCCAAATAGATATAGTATGAGTTTTACATTATTTTCTATAAATAGAGCTGGTAATGTATAAACAATACCCGAAAGACCAGATACACCATGAAGTGTACCCATTGTATATGCACCTTTTTCATTATCGGAAAAATTATCACCTATTTGTGTAAGTTTTAAACGATCCCATAATGATTTAGAATCCCTTATGTCACCGTCCACCCGGTGGGTGTGTGTAAACTCGTGATTGTGAGCATCGACATGAGCTTCTGAACCAGATACAACTTCCATTGGTACACCCTCCGATGGATGTAACACATCGGTCTCAACATCTATCATATGCTTATTGATGCGTATTTCTTTTTTCCACCAAAAGTATAGATTAGTGAGTGATATAACACCAAGTATAATCATAAGTGAACCAACGATTATATCACTTACAGTGGAAATTGTATCGATTGGTATTTGATCTCTAAATAACATAAATACACCTGTCATAAAACCTAAACCAACCGTATGTCCTACACTCCATCTAAAACCTTGCATAGCTGTTTTTTTCATAAGTGTCAATTTCCCTTGACCAATTCCATATTGACGTCTTTTTACACCGGAAACTAGAGCAACTACAGCAGTTACATGATCGGGGCCTAACAATACATGTAATATACCAAGTAGTGTAGCGAAACCAAAAATACTACCATATGAATAACCATTCAAATTTGATAAGCCACCCATTTAAAGATAGAATACAATATATCTTTAAATGCCTTTTGAGAGATTACCTGGTAATTTTTTATATTGGTTTAATGTTGATATAGAAAAACATGAAAAAATAAAACAGATGTTGATACCTGAAATAGAATCAAGTGAATCAGAATATGCAAATGAAAGTTCCAATCATTTTCCACTAGGATCTAGTGCTATTACTAATTACGGAAAGAGTTCAGAATATTTGTTAAATGATTTTATAACAAAAACGATTGTATGGGATCCAATCGATGATATGATAAAAAATAATAATAAAACGGATAATTATAAATTAATAATTAACAAATCTAAAATATTAAAACATTGGTATACAAGTTACAAGGTCGGAGATTTTTTCGAACGACATAGTCATAAGGGATTTCCTGTGATACCCCAGTATGAAAGTGAATATTACTATCCTACATTTTCATTAATTTATATTTTACAAGATGATAATCAACAAAATTCAACCATGTTCATTGATAGAAATGAGTACATGTTTTCAGACGACTATGAAACAGTAATTAATACAGGTAAGATGAAAGACATAAAAGAAGGTACTGTTATGATTTTTCCTGCGCATTTAGAGCATGCAGTTAAAAAAAATGAAAAAGGTAAGAGAATAACGTTAGCTTATAACGTCGCATCAACGTTCAGTTGATACATAAAGGGTGTTAAAGGTGTATCGTTTTATATTTTAAATGTCATTTTATCAATTTCCGAGTAATTTCATATATTGGTATAATGTCGATAAAAAGGAACATACCAAGATCAAGGAAATTTTATTACCTAAAATAGAACTAGAAGAATCTGAAAATAAAGATAATAGATTCTTTACCCTTGGTTCAGGTGCTATTACAAACCATGGTAGGTATTCGTCATATCTATTTGATGATTATATCACGAAAACGATTGTATGGAATCCTCTTGATGAAATGTTGAAGAAGTACAATAAGATGGATACTTATAATATAGAATTAAATAACTCAAAAATAACCAATACTTGGTATACTACTTACAGAGTTGGTGATTTTTTTGAACGACATGATCATAAAACATATCCATTCATACCACTTGGTGAAAATGAACATTACTACCCATCATTTTCATTTATTTACATTCTTCACGATGAGAATGAAAAAAGTCCTCTTGTATTCACAGATATTAACGATTATAAATTTTCGCCTACATTTCAATTAAATTTTGATACAGGTGATGTAAGAGATATAAAAGAGGGTACGGTTATAATATTTCCATCACACTTATCTCACGCGGTGAAAAAGAATGAAAAGGGTAAGAGAATATCTTTAGCTTATAACATTGCATCAACCTTTAAAAGTTCTTAGGGTGTATACAGTTATACCTTTTCCGAATTGTACCAAAAATGTCATTACCGTAATCTATAATTTTATACAGCATATCTATAATCTCATCATGCCTATGTGTATCGAGAATATACTGTCGAAGAATATCACCCCCCGTGTTTGAAATCATTTCATAAATATTAGATATATCTCTCGATTTTTCTATAAACTTTTCTTGACGCTGTAAAACAATTTTAAAATCTACTTCATCTATATCATTTAGCATGTAAGATATTCGTAATTGAGTGTTATTTATCGGTAATATATCTAAATACATATTCTCGCGTTCTACGTAATGTATAATCGCTGCACATTCTAAAATATGATCACTTGCACCAACTCCTCGTAACTCTCTAAATGATGGCATTCCACCACATGGAATGTCACCATGTTCACGTGACATAGAAGCCCTTTTTTTAAATTCTATAAAATGTGGATTATGTATTCGACCAGTTTCAATTTCACCGGTTCGCCAGTTAAATGCTGTGTGACATGAAATACACCACATCTGAGCACATCCACTTGTTTTATGTATGACTGTACCACATTTGGGACATGATTTACTATCTTTATTTAAAAGCTTCATTGTTTTTACAGTTTCTGGATTACATATGTGATCATCTGTAAGTAATTCGTTACACCCTTTACAGTATTTACATTCACATAAACCACAATACCATTCTTCATTAAGAAAACCTTTACATTTTTCAATTGGACATTGGCGTACAAACCGCCTAGCTTCATAATCCGTCAATGTCCTACCACTTCGAAGTTGATCAAGATTCTTATATGTATTTTCCATATCTTTATAAAGTATAAGAACTTCCTGTGGTAATGGGGTATCAGCTTCAGATAATTGATATTTAGTACGAAATTCAAAGAGTTTTTCTTTTTGTTGTTGGATTGTACGACGAAGTCTTCGCATCTGTATAATTCGCTCAACTTCTGGTTGGGTTTCTGGTATACGTGCCTTTTCTCTTTCAAATAGAATATTCTCACGATGTTTTCTAAGTTCAGTATTTCTAAAATACGTTGTACAAAATGAATCAACAAATTCACGATTCCATGCAGTTTTACAACCCATACAATGTGGGTCTTCAAAAGATTCCAATATATATCTTTGAGAACATGAACGACAACTCGTTAAATCACAAAAAGGACACTTAACTTCTTTGTGATTTATTTTATTGATCTTTTCACAACAAACATCACAGTTTTTCATTACTATAAAGGGACATTATTTCTTTAAATTACAATCTAATCTTGACACGCTACAAATAGAGACAACTTTTCACGTGCGTCTGAAATCTTATTCTCGTATAACGTTTTCGCAAATACCAACACCAATTCCGCATCCCTATATGACATGTACGAATGCCCGTACTTCTCATATATCTCTGCGATATTATCGAGGTTATTGTCACACCATTCCTTTACATCCACATCCCCATTAAGACCCCTTTCGATGAAATCTGCAACCTCGTCGCTGAGAGGCATGTCGGTAGTCACGGTACAGTCGTCATATTCATTCATTTTTACTTACATTATTTATTTTTTTGTGGCTGACTTAGCCTCTCTTTCTCTCAAAATTCGCCTCTTTTCTGCGAGTTTGAGATTAAAAGCCATATTTGCTTTTATATTCCTCTTAGATTCAGCTTCTTTCTGTTTATTTATTAAAATACCCTTTTGTTTTACTTGTGCTTTTTTCCTATTTTCCATCATGGTTTTTTCATTCTTCATATTTAAAACTACATTAGATGGTTTGACAACATTCTTCATGTTTTCTTGTTCAGCTTCCCTTTGAATTCTATTAAGGTTATTCGTAGTTTTAGCGGATTTAATTTTGGTTTTGTAGAATGTCTTCCTATTTGTCGATAACGTTTTTAATCTATTTATAGCACTATGCTTAGAAGGGATCGCATCTTGAATTATTTTCTCTTCTAATTGTTGCTCAAGGATTTTCATTCTTTGATTGACGTCATCTTTTACATCCATGACGCGAGTCATATGTCCTTTCTTTTTTAGAGGTCCAATTTTACTACGCTCGACCCTATTGCGGAGTTTTTGTCTTTTTAATAAATCTTCTTCAATTTCTTTTAGTTTGGGTTCGGTTTGTGCATCATTTACTGCACCCTCCCACCCTCGTCGGTACTGACCAGTTAAACCAGTAACAATTTTAGATATATTTACTTTTAATTGTTTCTTTAAAATGTATAATTTTACATCTTGATTAACAAGTACTTTGATTGGTCTCGCATTTGCACCACTTTGTTCAATTTGTTTAATATAGGACTGTTTAATCGTGTTTGGTATATTTACCTTCGTAATGTAATTTTTTATATTTTTCATAGATGCGAACTTCTTAGCGTTTTCTAAAATATTTTTATTTTGAGAGTTGTTCCATTTTTTCATAAATGAAGATATATTATCATTTGTTAATCCATTGATTTTTTTAAGATTAAATTGCATTTCTTGTCGAATCTTCAATTTCGACTGTTCATTTTTTCTGGATGCATTCAGGTTTCGTCCCTTTTTAATCACTGTATTTTTATTATTCGTAGACAGTTGATTCATTAATGTTTTCCTGTTTTCATGAGTCAAATCCGTCATACTTTGAAGTTCACTTGAAACGTTTTTTAATTTTTGCTCTTTATTCTTTTTTTCTTGTAATCTAGAATTATTAAGTTTTTGAGCTTCTTCTAGTACAATTTTAGAATTTACAGAACTCATTTTATTTATAAATTTAAGTTTCTCTTCAGGTTTCAATGTTTTTAAGGATTTAAGTTTCGATTGTATTTCTATTTTAAACCTTTCAATATTCAATCTATTTTGTTTTACAGTTTTATTTATTTGTACTCTAATTGGTTTTATGTTTACATGTGCAACTTCGATTGCGGCTAAATATTTTTCCTTTTTGATTTGTGATATGCTTAAATTTCTTATATAATCACGTAACGTGTCTTTGTCTTTTTCATTATCCTTATTCTTTTCAATAGTGCTAATTAACAGCTGATCTATGTTACCAATTCCATTCTTGAGACTGTTCTTATATCCATTCATTTCCTCATTTGTGAGATGTTTAAGTGAATTTAAGTGTGCATTTAATCTAGTTTTATTTGTGATTTTTTTATTTGATATAGCTTTGATACGATTTTCTTCCTCGCGGCGTTCATCGTTTTCTCTTCCCTTTTTAATGGAAGTTGAGAGTTTAATCGCTTCATTTCTCAGAGCGTTAAAATTTATATTCGGACCAGTAACTTTACTTAACAGTGTATTTTTCTGATTCTTATTTAAATTATTTAAATCATTCAATAAAACGGTTAATTCGGTCTTTTTACGAGCGAAATTTTCATTTTTAGCTTTGATGTTATCATTTAACAATTTAACTTCTTTTTTCATGATGTTCATATTAGAATTGACATTAATTTTATTCAAGAAAAATTGTTTATTTTGCATACTCAATTGTTTATTTTCGAAAAAATTACGTAGATTTTTCCCTTTATTATTCACTAATTTAGAGTTCTTTTCCAGCTTTAATTTGTTAACTTCGTCCTTTAATTGTCGTACATTAGGGGTTTCACTATTGTTATATTTTTTAAGAATGGTCGACCCATTAACACCCAATTGATTGATGTAGTTTGATAAATTTTTCTTTTGCTCTTTTCTATCTTTATAGACATTTTGAATATTCAATGATTGTTGTTGTAATTTTTCAATACTATTTGAATTGCTGTCGTATAATTTTAATATCCCATTTCTATTTCCATTTGTTATATTTAATGGAAGCATAAAATCAATCAAAGATTTACGATTTTCTTCCTTTTTATTTTGAACCCTCTTATTTAAAAGACGAGCCGCTTCATTTTGGGCTTCTGATAATGAAATGTTATTATTCGAGTTAAATTTACTTAAAATTGAATTGGTATCCAACTTATTCAACTTCAGGTTTGTAATATATTTAGAAAGATCACCTCGGTTTACCAATCTTGTCTCAATCTTTCGTTTCATGACGAGATTTTCAGCTTCAGCTTTCATAGATATGAGAGTTTTATTATTATTAGCGTTAAATATACTTAGTATAGATTGTTTATCATCACCACTGAGATTGAGATTCTTTAGAAAGTTATTCAAATCTCCACGGTTAGAAATCCGTTTATTTGATATTCTTTTGTTCATTAATTCTGATGCTTGATTTTTTAGATTTGCCAAAGATACATTAGCTTTATTGAATTTATTCATTAAAATATCTCTATCTGACACATTCATATCTAACTTATTAATAAAATCATATAATTCATTTCTATTTTTAGCTTTTTCATCTTGTTTACGTTTAAATCTTATAGACTCACTATTATTTAATAAAGATTGTACAGTGACATTTTTAGTTTTAAATTTATTCAATAAGAATTGTTGATTTTCGGGATGCATATTTTTGATTCGATTTTGTAACATTTGTGTATTCGAATTCCGTTTTGACCGTTTTCTATCTTCTTGTATTTGATTAGCCATTTGTTTATTTTTATTCAAATTTATGATATTTGTATTTAAAATGTACTTCTTATTATTATTTGTTAACATATTGAGAGTGTTGATATACTTTGAAAGTTCGTTTCGTAATTTCATACGATTCTGTGTATTTTTTTCATTTTTTAATTGTTTAATTTTTCGACGGATTTCATCTTCATTTTCAGGGTCTTTATTAAACGTTTTTATTATGTCATTTTTTTCACTTGCATTTATTTCAAGATTGTTCATATATTGTTTTAAGGTATTTCGCCTTATTGTGAGCTTATTTGTCTCGATACTTTTAACACTTTCTTTCACTTTACTCAAATTCGAAGTTGCATTAAAACTTCTTAATGCCTGATTTACATCTGATTGATTAATATGTAAAGTATTTAAATATTGTAATAATTCTTGTCTATTTGTATTCTTTTTCTGTTGATTACGTCGCATTTTCTCATTTTTAATATTACTCAATACGACGCTTTGTGATTTTTTATTACTATTAAAATTTGTTAAAAATGGTTTCATCATCTCATCGGTAAAATTTAATTTCTTCATTTCAGTGATGAGTTCGTTCCTCAACGTATCTTGTTGTTCCCTTAAACGTACCTGATCTTGATTCGTAGCGGATTTTTTAATTGTATTCCAGTTCGTGAAATAACCATTTAATTTATTCGTTATATCAACTTTATTGTCCGCGCTTAAATGAGTTAATGTATTTAAATAGTTCAAGAATTCAGATTCGTCGATCGCAAATTGTTCTTGTTTTCTTTTAGAAGTCAGATTCGCAGCTTTCTCCTTTAATGAATTTATATTAGCATTCGTGTTATCGAAATTGTTGACGAGTGATATAATGTTTTTATCTCCTAATTTCATTTTTTTCAAATAATTGATTAATTCAACCCTTTCATTCGATTTTTTTTGAATTCCTTTATTTGTAACGTATTTATATATTCTAGCTTTAATATTATCTATTTTAGCATTATTTTTAAATTCGGAAATATAAACAACCTTTTCTTCATTTGTTAATCTTTTATTATTCATGTATGTTAAAAGGTTATCATATTCTTTGTTACGTTGTTTCGATCCTTTTGTTCTTATAAAAGCATCAGCGTTAGCGAGTATTTTATTTATAGGTGCATTTAGATTAAAATTAGATAAAAATTGATTTTTGTTATTATTGTTTAGACCCATTTCAGAAAGGCGTAGTTTCAATGCATTTTTATCCTTGACACGCCTTTCTTCTATTCGTCCTTTTAACATAAGATTCGCCATCTTCTTAGCTTCGTTAATGTTTAAATTTTTATTTATAATACTTTGTTTATTACCGATATTAGTTAACCCAATATCATTTGCATAAGCTTTAATGTTATTATTTTTTTGTTTCTTATTATCATTCTTCGTTCTATCGGAGAATTTTATTGCTTCATTTTTAATACCCTCTAAATCTTCATTTTTCAATCTATTTATAAAACTCGTTTTAGATAAATTATTTATATTTAAATTTTTCATATAATTTTTAAGATTTATCCTATTACGGTTCAATTTTTCACCCCTAGAAACAGATAATAAAATATTAGCTTCTTGTTTAATACTATTAATTATTATAGTATCATTAGCATTAAATTTATCAATTATATTTTTTTTTTCTTTATTATTAAGACCGATTGTTTTGATATATTCTACAATCTCATCTCGGTTTTGATTACGTTGTTTAGATGTTATAGTTGTAATTAAAGTATTTAATTCCTTTTTGATTAAATCTTCATTTCCATTCAAAGTCAATTTACTTATGAAAGCGTTCTTATCTTGTTGAGACAAGGGGGTGTTTTTCATATATTCCTTAAACTTTTCTATGGTTTTTGAAAGTTTTTTACTATTTAAATTTGATACTATATTATTAATATTTTTACGTAAATTGTTCAATTTTGTTTCTCCCGAGTTGAATTTTCCAAATAATGTAGTTTTTTGATTTTTAGAAAGGTTTGTTTTTTCTAATATATTTTCAAGGGTTTGACGGTTTTTGGTTCGTTTTTCTCTATTTTTATTTTCTTTCATTTCATATGCTTTATTTTTGACTCCATTGAATGTCATCTTATCCATTTTAAAGGAATTGAGGAGATTTATTTTTTCTTGATTGATAATACCAATTTCATTCAAAATTTTATTCAAAGATGAAATATCAGTATCCTTTTTAAATTTCTTTCGTTTATTCGATATTTCTAGAGCTTTTTGTTTATTTAATTTTCCATTGTTCATCAATTCTCTCTTGTCTTCATTTGTGAGATTAGATAAAGATGTTAAATATGTTACATATTCTTGTTCCTTTTTAGAGAGAGTATTATTATTTCTAGTTTGTTTCAGTGATTTAGCATTAGAAATTAACTTGTTAATATTTTTATTACCATTCGCGAATTGTTTCATAATAATGAGCTTATTCGAATTATTTAGACCTAATTCATTCAATCGAGTTTTTAACATAGTTCGATTTGTTTCATTTGTCTGTTCAATTGTTTTATTTTGTAAATCGAGAGCCTCTCGTTTGAGAGATTCAATATTTGTATTATTATTATTTAAGCGTTTTATGAAATTATTTTTATTTTGTTGGTTTATTTTTAATGGTGTCAAAAAGAATAACATATTTTTTTGAATCGTATTCATTTTTTCATCCTTTCTAATTTTAACCAATGTCTCTGCCTCTATTCTCATCAGGTTCAGGTTAGATTTATAGGTTATTGATGATATCAATATATTCTTATCGTTATCACTTAATTTAATGTTAACTATAAGTTGTCTGTATTCTTCCCTTTTGTCTATAGAACGCTGTTGAGATTTTTCATTATCCAATTTCATAGCTTCAGATAATAATCGCGTAATATTTGAGTTATCTGTCTTAGTCCGCTCTAAAAATGAATTTTTATCATCTTTATTGAGGGATGATAATGTTTCAAGTAGAGATTTCATTTGATTATATTTATTTTTTTTGTTATTAGAAGTGTCATTGGAAACCAATTTAGCTTGTCTTTTTAATAATTCTAAATCCTCTACATCCATACGACTTACAAACCCGTTTAATTGAGCTTTAGATATGTTTAGATCATTTAAAAAATTTAATAATTCTTTTTCTTGTTCATGTGCCCGTTCAGCAGCTGTTATTATATTTTTCCGTTTATTACCACCAAAATTTAATTGTTTTATAAACTTTTTCTCACTTTTAAGCCCTAAACCTTTAATTTTACCGATCGCGAAATTAAGTGGAACGTTATTATTGGTGGACGGTAAAACGTTATTATTGGTGGACGGTAAAACGTTCTTATTGGTGGACGGTAAAACGTTATTATTGGTGGACGGTAAAACGTTATTATTGGTGGATGGTAAAACGTTATTATTGGTGGACGGTAAAACGTTCTTATTGGTGGACGGTAAAACGTTCTTATTGGTGGATGGTAAAACGTTCTTATTGGTGGATGGTAAAACGTTCTTATTGGTGGATGGTAAAACGTTCTTATTGGTGGACGGTAAAACGTTATTATTGGTGGATGGTAAAACGTTCTTATTGGTGGATGGTAAAACGTTCTTATTGGTGGATGGTAAAACGTTCTTATTGGTGGATGGTAAAACGTTCTTATCGGTGGATGGTAAAACGTTCTTATTGGTGGATGGTAAAACGTTCTTATTGGTAGATGGTAAAACGTTCTTATTGGTGGATGGTTTTAGTGAAGGCCCTTCGGTAACAAGTGGTCCACCATTCTTATAATACCCTAAACCCTTGTTACCGGTTTTGTATACAAATCCTGTCCTTGCTCCACCGAATTTATCAGCTTTTAAAAAATTGACGTTTTTTTTTGAACCTGAAAATAAACTACCGAATAATGATTTTTTTGGGGTGTTGTTAGGTGTATTTACTTTTTGGGGTGCAGCAGCTACATTTCCACCCATGAATTTAGGTTTACTTCCCTTCATAAAAATACTTCCCTTAGGAAATGAAACTCGATTACTAGATTTAGAATTTGAAGATTGCTGTTCAAAATTCGGTGATTTGAACTTTATATCGTTTTTAGTTTCATTATTTAACCGTGTATTGTTGTTCACTGCTGTGTTGTTCACTGCTGTGTTGTTCACTGCTGTGTTGTTGTTCACTGCTGTGTTGTTCACTGCTGTATTGTTCACTGCTGTGTTGTTGTTCACTGCTGTATTGTTCACTGCTGTGTTGTTGTTCACTGCTATGTTGTTGTTCACTGCTGTGTTGTTGTTCACTGCTGTGTTGTTGTTCAACCGCGTGTTGTTCACTGCTGTGTTGTTGTTCAACCGTGTGTTGTTGTTCAACCGTGTGTTGTTGTTCACCGTGATATCTTCAACCTTGATAGTCCGTTTCCTGTGTAATTTTACAGGTTCTCGTATTTTCATATATCTTAGACGGTTACCTATAGCATTAACAATTTGAGATTTAGTCATTTGTTCAGTCTTTTTTATATTGACTTTACGTGCGACGCGTCTTAGATCATCTCTTTTCGTTGTGGAGTCAAATAGAAGATCATAATCGTTTACTTTGAGGGGTGACTTCTTATCTATAAGATATGTACGATTACCATTTAATACTAGAGGTGGTAAAGGTAGTTTACCATTTTGAATTTCTTGAAAAGCCTCGCACATTTCATTTTTTGTTAGTTTAACATTTACTGCTGTATGTAACCTAATAAGTTTACCTAGATTATCTAAATCAACGTTAGGATCGCATGCATCCATATTTATAATAAACTAACAAAAAAAGTATCTATTCCCTGGATGAATATCCAATGTTAAAAAGTTTTATTTTATCTTCATAACTCATATTAAAATTGAATAATGTAGTCTCATCTATATCAATTTCTATTGTATTTATACCCTTGTTATTGTATTCTGGTTTAGTCTGTAATGATGAACGAACTAAACATTCTAAATACTCTCTTGGGTTATTTATATTTTCTCTATATATTGAATTTATATTCAATTTTAAACATGTAATTTCATGTACTTTTTTATCAACAAATGGTGAGAATGGGACGTGTTCTTTAGTAGCTCCATCTACGTAGGTATGTTCTTGATATTTAACAGATGTAAATATTAATGGTATAGCCATACTCATACACACTGCATCAATCACTTTCATATTTGGGTGACTATTTTTAGAAAAATACACCGTTTCACCTGTATTCAAGCAGAAAGCTGATATGAAAATAGTCATATCTAACTCACTAAATGTTGGATCTTTACCACAAATATTTCTCAATTTTTTTCGAATGGGTTCTAGGTCAATTAGTCCAAATTTACTAAAAAACGAGCCTAAATGTATTTTAACTAATTTCGAAATGTCAACAGATAGCATATTATTATAAATTTCATCGATTGACATTCCCATGGATAGGAATAATGATATAATTGCACCTGCAGATGATCCTGATATTTCTTTTACGTCAATTAGTTGATTTTCGATACGTTTTAGGTACCCAACGAGTGTAAATATCCCCATCCCCCCAGGTCCAATTACTAGATATTTCATCCCTTATTTAATAGTACTGAGGAAATTGACGACGTAAAAGCGCGAAGATCACCGCAAACACAAGTGCGTGAGTTAAAGCGGCTACGGGGCTAGTCTGACCAGACTTGAGCACACCACCCGAACCTGGGGGGAGGGTCAAGAGAAGACCGGGGCTAAGCGCAAGGAACATAGCAGTGGTCACAAGCAGATCAGTCTTAGTGAGGACAAGGCCCATCGCCTTAGCGACGAGACTGTACACAAGGAAGAACACGAGTGCATGAAAGAATACTGTGGATTGACCAGTCTTGCCATTCATGAACTTGACACTTTTACCAGTGGTTGTCACTAAAACACCTGGGCTGAGCGCAAGAAAAAGAGCGGCTGGTATAGCAACTTTTTGGGTGGTAATATCGGGGAGCATTTAATATATACACATATAATTTTTGGTGAAGTTGCTAAAATCATTAAACGTTGCACCACGCATCATATCTTCATGGAACCCGTTATCGTTTATACTGCGCCTGATATTTTTCCAAATGTGAGCAAGTCGTTCATCGTACCATTGATCTTCCCATGTTAAACTTGTCAAACCTGTATCATGTTCCACATAACAAAATTCAACAAAGTCACAAAACTTCCCTGTATGTTCAATTTGTGCATCGTACAAGAGTGTATTCATCGTATTCCACATATGGTATAATTCATCTGAGTATTCGACTTCCCAGTCTTCGATATTCAGAGGAGTGTGTTCATCATCGAACTCGTCGTCATCACTGACGTCGGGATCAAATCCGCTGGTGGCTTCGTATACGTATTGGCTCCAAACCATAGTGTTTATTATTTACTTATTTACTGATCGGTTTTATCTTTTAAACCAGTTAATGAAATAGAAGTTGATTCTTTTGTTTTAAGTCCATCTTTAATGGCATTTAGGGCTCCTTCTACTTTTGCGTCGTCTCCACCAAAAAAAGTGTGAAGTCCTTCCCTAACTGCATCCTTACTCATACCCGCCTTTCGCACAGACGTACGAATACTGATCTTACCTTTCCTGAGGTTAATGGTATCAATACCCTGAGTCATCATATGTTTTTTAACGGTTTCCTTTAGACGTTTCTCTTCCTGATTGAGGATTTTGATATCAGATTTAGCTGCAGTTAACTGTTTATTAAGATCAATTAATTTGGATACATTCTCCGATAGTTCAGTAGGTACAGACATTTATATCATTATTACCTATAATCTTTAAGTGTTTAGCAGAGGTCGCGTTGCATGAGATCGGGTACGATCGTTGAGTTGTTCCACACGAAAGGTTCCTTGGGGTTAGGGGGGTCCGATCTGAGCTGCTGATTGGCGTTACGGAGGGCACCACCGACAGTCTCAGGGAAACCAACCTGTTGACGAGGCTCAAGGAAGTTTTGTCCCTTGAGGATATCCTCTGGGGCAAATTCACCAAAATCCTCATCGGATGCCACCTCACGGGGGAGAAGGGAAGAGGCGAGACCTGTACCCTTGTTCATACCACACCCACCACCGTTGGATTTAGATGGGGAACTAGTAGGGGAGCTAGTAGGGCCAAACGCACCATATTCACGTTCACGGACTGAATACTCAGATTTTTTATTTAAATTGAAAAGCAGAAAGATCAAAACGCCAACGAGAGCTAACATCATAAGTCCCTGGGGGCGACCTTTTTTCATCATCATCTTTTATATATGTATAACAATTTTTTTATTGGACATCCTCATCAAGAAGAGCGTATTGCTCTGGGTAATTTTTGGGTGTCACAATGGGTTCGGGTTCGGGTTCGGGTTCGGGTTCGGGTTCGGGATCATCGAAAACCTTTACTTGTACAACGTTCCAAGAAGGACCGAATGTTTTCTTGGCGAACCAAATGCCATTTAACTCTAGAAGGATATTACACTTTTTACCAACCTGGAGACATTCCGAAACTACGAGTTCGTTTTTCTGGTTAAAAATCTTAGTCGCATCGATAAGCTCGCCTGTAATTTGGTTGTTATTAACACTGCGTACATAAGCTCGTTCAATTACATTCTTGGAAATCTTTTTACCGAACCACTCTTCCTGATTGATAGTAGCCTGGTCCATGTTATCTTTGTCAAATACACCAATCTGTTCGATATTCATGTCAGAGTTCAGATCAAATGTAATATCATCAGAAACATCGGTAACATTTACATCATTGAGTTGAACTAGAACTAGGCCATCTTCATGCGTGGTGTTGACGAAATAAAGACCATCATCGCCTTTTGTGGGGGTGGAATAAGTAACCATTCTAAATACTATAGGTTTCAATTCTTTAAACCAACAAATGGAATTTCCGAAGACTTATTTAATACCTTATTAGGTACCCATGCATTACGTTTTGGTTTAAATCCGTATAATAATTTTGTCTTGTTCATATTTTTGGGTATTGGTTTTATATTTGTTGGTCTCAAATTGAACTCATTTTTCACATATGCGTTATTTATCACATTTTTCCATTTAAGGTTATTTAAATTAAATATTTGATTTCCTGATGATTTTTCATAGTTCTGGATGTTCATATTTTTCCTGGATGTCTTTACCCCATACACTAATTGTTTAGATAGACGTTCAGGTACCGGTTTAGAAGTAAATTTCTCATACTTGTATGGATTTATTTGTGACGCCTTTTTAATAGAAATCTTTCCATCTCTTTTAACAACTGGTTGATTACGTTTTTTAAGTTTAAGTTTTATTCGTTTAAAAACATCATCGATAGAATCGCTATTTTTTACATTTTTATCAAATAGTTGTCCAAGTTTTATGAGGCGAACACGATCTCTCTGTTTTTTATCTGGGCGGAGATTCAGTTTACTCATTAAATAAATATCTTCGATGAGAAACTCCTTACTTGCTACGTAAATGTCGTTGCGTGTGACAAGTTTTCCAGTTTCTGCATTCATATATGTAATACCCTTGCGACGATTTAAGACTACTTCATATCCAAATTCTTTGGGGCGCATAAATGGAATATCTAAAATACCACCAAGTGTTTGGGTTTCAATTTTACCAGATTTAGGTGAAAAAAAACGTATATTTAAATCGAGAGCAAATAACTCAACATCTATAAAAATGTCACCCTTACTGGGATTGTTATTCTTACCAATCTTTTTCTTTTTAATAAGGGTATAACGACGAGTTACAAATGGACCGTTTGTAGTAAAACCTATACCCAAAAATTTGAAAAGTTTAGAGTGTTTTGTTTTCATATTCAAAATTCTCTTTTGTATGCGAGTATTCAAGAGTTTCGCAGTTTTACCTAGCTTGTCCCACAGTAACAATTTAGTTGCCTGAAGTTTTCCAAAAAACTTTTGATTTAAGTGCATTCTAGGAATAAATTTTGCATCTATATCTGGGGTTATGATTCTATTTTCGAAATCCATATATAAATTAAATGCTTCACCACCACTGATTATCATATCACCACTGTCTTTCATGTAATTTGAAAGTTCAGCGATAGTTTCTATTATAATATCACGGATTGAATTCGTTACGAATAAATACATAATTCTTTCGAAGCTTTTGTCTGGGTATTTAGTGTGGACTCTTTCTCTAAATTTACGCAGATCTTGTTGTTCGTTTCGGTTAAAGTATTTTTTTAATTTTTCATCTTTGAAAAATATATTTTCATTCTCATACCTATCAACTTTACTTTTCGAATAAATTTCGGTATTCATTATTATTATATCACATTATAATATGGTCTGTAATATTATTGACGAATGCAGGTGTTTTGCGTATTCTGATGTATATGACGTGAAGCGTAATCAATTCTGTGGGGTAAGAAGAGGATCACATGTGATTAATTGTTCAGTAGACTGTTGTTCTGGTGGGTGTCCGACCAATGACAATAATCTAGAACCCAGAGAACCTTTCCGAATTATAAAACGTCCTCAAATACCAGAACAATCTAATTTTGACGTGCGATTGATGCTTATTTTGTTGTACATTTTATCGTTATTCGCTTTCGTGATATACATCACTTAAAGATTATAGGTCTAATAAATATATAATGTCTCTTGAAACCATCGAACTGGAAATTGCTGCCCTCCGTAGTGACGTTAAGAGTCTTACCAAAATTGTTCGTAAGATCAAGAATACTCAAGAGGATCCTGACGGTGAAAAGGCTAAGGCCCGCGCCGCCAACAACGGTTTCAATCGTAAGCAAGATGTGACTCCTAAGTTGCGTGCGTTTCTCGAACTTCCTGAAGGTGAACTAATTTCTCGCTCTGAGGTTACCAAGTTTATTAACAAGTATATTACCGCGAACGGTCTCAAGCATCCTGAGAACGGTCGCCAACTTGTTTTAGACGATAAGCTTCGAGACCTTCTCGCTCCCCCAGCGGACGTTGTGGTTACTTACCTTAACCTGCAGAAATACCTCTCTCCTCATTACATCAAGAAGGAGGCTTAAAAAATAAACACAATCTATAATAAACATGGTTACTTTCATTACTAAAGAAGTGGCCGAGCAGCTTGTTGCTACAAAGATCAAAAATCTGTCTTTGTATCAGAGAGCGTTTACTCATAAATCTGCTCTCAAAGAGTATGAACAATTTACTGAATCATTTGAAACACTTGAATTCATGGGGGATTCTGTGTTAGGTTTTATTATCACAAAGTTTTTATTTGATCGTTATGAACATAAACAGGAAGGATTCCTAACTAAAGCTCGTACCAAACTCGTTAGAAGTGAGACACTTGCTTCCATCGCAGATATAATGGGTTTAAATAAGTATATTATTATGGATGAAAAGGGGATGCGTAATACATGGAATAATAACCCAAAAATTCTTGAAGATGTATTTGAAGCGCTCGTTGGTGCAATCTACATGGATCTAGGTTTACTACACGCTAAGGAATTTGTTCTTAGAATATATAACGACCCCAAATACATTAACTTGGATAGTATCATGATCGATGATAATTTCAAAGATCAACTCATGCGTTATTGTCAGAATCAGAATTGGCCACTCCCTGAATACCGTGTCGCTGCGCATCATGAGGGACTATTCTACATTGATATCCATATAAATGATGCTTTTGTTGCTAGAGGTGTTGCTAAGAGTAAGAAACAAGCTGAACAGAATGCAGCACAAACATATTTTAGTGTTGCGGAGGAGCTTAAAAATTACAACTTTAGTTAATCTAAGATGCATCCCAACGTCAAAGCGTTGCTCGAGAGGGAATATGCGGCACAGAAGTCTGAAGAATGGCTTGCTCTCCGTGGTAAGATGCTCACCGCTTCGGATGCAGCGACAGCCATCGGTGTAAATAAATACGAAACACCTGCGGAACTCTTACTAAAAAAATGTGGACTCGGTGAAAAATTCACTGGTAATGCAGCTACACGACATGGTGAGAAGTACGAGGATGAAGCACGCATTCTATATGAAGAGAGGCATCGGGAGGTCGTACATGAACTTGGTTTGTGTCCTCACCCCTTATATACATGGCTTGGGGGGAGTCCTGATGGTGTGAGTGAAAGTGGGAAATTGGTGGAGATTAAATGCCCCCCGATGCGGCAGATTATACCTGGTGAAGTACCAATCCATTATATGCCTCAACTTCAGTTGTGTATGGAGATTTTAGACTTAGAAGAAGCAGATTTTATTCAATATAAACCAGCAGAGACCAATTGGCCTAAACCCGAAGAATTTGATGTCGTTAATGTTAAACGAGACCCCGAATGGTGGAAAACCAATTACCCAATCATGAAGGATTTTTGGGAAAAAGTACTCTATTTCCGAGAACATATAGATGAACTTCCATCACCTAAGTTGAAGAAGACTCGGAAGAAAAAGGAAGTAGAACCTATAATCTGTGAAGTCGAAATACTCTCAGACGAAGATCCATATGATGACTATTGAAAACCAATATACATTGGCTAAAAACACCCTCAATGGGCGTCTTTTTGCCCCGTATCAACGCGAGGGTGTCCTTTGGATGCTTACTATGGAAAACCAGGCATCAGGACCCAAAGGTGGGTTTCTTTGTGACGAAATGGGTCTAGGTAAGACCGTACAACTCGTGGCTACCATACTCGGGAACCCTAAGCCTCGTACACTCATCATCTTACCCAAATCTATTATCACACAATGGGCGGAAGAAATAAATCGATTTGCTCCTGATTTGACGATCAATATATTTGATGGTCCAGAACGGAAAATGAAAGAGGCTGATGTAACAATTGCACCATATTCGTTACTTACCCCCAAGAATGTGACAGGGAATACCAATACTCCTCTTCACATGGTGAAATGGGATCGTGTTATATTGGACGAAGCACATGAGATTCGTAACAAGAAGTCCAAATTGTTCAAGAGTGTATGTCGTATTCAGACACAAATCAAGTGGATTGTCACTGGTACACCTGTGTTTAACTCAATGGGAGATTTTGTGTCACTGACTACTTTTTTGGGTCTCTCAAAGGTGGTTGTGCAAGGTATGACCAACAAGATCAAAGATATCTACGTCCTTCGTCGCACGAAGGACGATCTTGCCCAAATCAGTGAACGTCTTCGTTTGCCTCCGTGTTACTTCGAGAACGTGGAACTTGAGATGTATCCCGATGAGAAGAATCTCTACGAACTTGTGTTCCTCGAGGCACAAGAAACGATCAGAGATGCTTTCAGACACGCCCAAAGCTTGAATGCCAAGAATATGGTAATTTTGGAATGTCTCCTTCGTGCACGTCAGGCTATGATATGGCCTCAGATGTACCTAGATGGTATTGCTAAACAAACTGGCACTCAATCAGAGAAGTGGGTTGGGCGTTCCAATAAGATGGAGACCCTATTTGATATGATTAAGTCGCACCCTTCTGAAAAATCTTTGATTTTCTGTCAATTTATTGGGGAGATGAATCACATCCAGAAAAATGTGGAAGGTCGGGTGTTTCGAATTGATGGGTCAGTCTCCAAAGATGACAGGGTTATGCAGATTGAGGGTTTCAAAAAAGCTGACCCAGGTGCGGTCTTTATCATACAGATTAAGAGTGGTGGTCAGGGTCTCAACCTCCAAGAAGCCACACGCGTCTACATTACAGCACCCTCGTGGAATCCGGCGACTGAGCTTCAGGCGATTGGTAGGTGTCACAGGACGGGTCAAACTAAACCAGTGTATGTCAAGAAATTGATCTACAAAGAGTGTACGCGTTTTGTGAGTGTTGAAGAAGAGATTCTCGCGCTTCAAGGACATAAATCGATCGTATGTTCAAGAGTGCTTAACGATGAAAGAATCGAAAAACAAATACCAGTGAACAGGACGAGTGATAAGATTTCCATATTGGACATCAAGAAAATTTTCAAAGCGTAATATAAAAGATGATTGGTTCCCGCGCTGAAGTTTTCCACGGTAACGCTGAGAGCACCTCTGGTGGTCTCGTGAAGAAAGATTTGATGATGAAAGATGGTCGCATCATTTCCAAGGCGGCCAGCAAGGCTGCGAAGAAGTCCCTTAAAAAGAACCCCAAGTTCCAGGCTTTCATTGATGTCGCGAAGGAGAAGGCTGAGAAGAAGGAGACTTTCTGTCTGGTCCCCAAGAAGGGTAGCAAGACATACAAAAAAATAATCAAAGCTATTAAGTAAGTATGTCTCTCGTTAAATGGGATGATTCTGTAAAAATTGCTAAGATTAAACTAGGCTTAGACCCAAAGAAATTTATCAGGGTACAGGGTAAACTTCTTAAGGAGGCTCAAATGATATACCATTTTTTAATTTTTAAACAATAAATTGAAAACCCTTAAGGTTTTGTGGTTCGTACACGACGAGTTGGTTTAACTTCCAAGTGCAACCAAACTTCCTGTTCAAGAAATACACACTGTTAACTTCAACGATAGCATGTCCCGAATTTCTTGCATAGAGATTATTAATAATTTCAGATTTGATTGGTTGTTTATTAGCATTATACACACTGGCTTTGATCATATCATTATGGTCAGTATCAACTTTTACTCTAAATTTTGGTTCTCGACCAACAGTTTCCTTAATATTAGAATTAAACATTGTTATTAACTCATCTTTATTCATTTCCTTTCCGAAAATCTCATTGGATTGGTTACAAACTTCATCTATAATTTTATCTTCAAGTTGCTTAATATGACTGTAAAATGTTTTAATGTAATTATCCTCTTCATCGTGCCCCTTTAATGCAAAATCTATGTTATATTTAGTTGGACCGGTTTCAGGAGTAAACCCTGATACACCAAAAGGCATGTACATGCGGGGAAATTGAATACGTAAAGGTGTTCCCTGTTTAGTAGAAATTACAATTTTTCGATTATGAAACTTTCCAATTTCAATGTTATCAATAGCTTCTATAATCTTGGACATGTTACTCTATATTAGAATCTAGACTTTAAGCTGAACACGCTACGCAATCAGGTTCCAGACTAAACTGAATAGGACGCGCTTTCGCCTTCGAACGAAGGTAATACATCCCAGTTTTGAGACCCGCTTTCCATGCGTACATATGCATCGATGAGAGCTTGGACATAGTGGGACTTTCAATGAAAAGATTCATAGATTGAGACTGATCAATGAATCGACCGCGATCCGCAGCCATATCGATTATACACTTCTGACTAATTTCCCACACAGTCTTGTACAATTTCTTGATATCCTCGGGGATATCCACGATATTTTGGATGGATCCACCAGCCTTCACCATGAGATCTTTCATTTCCTTAGACCAGAGACCAACCTTCTTGAGATCATCGACGAGGTGTTTATTCACAACTACAAACTCACCAGCGAGGGTGCGTCTCAGATAGATATTGGTCGTGTAGGGTTCGAAGCATTCATTGTTACCTAAGATTTGAGCCGTAGAAGCCGTAGGCATCGGGGCCATGAGAAGACTGTTCCTAAGTCCTTTTGTCTTCACGCGCTCACGCATCGCATCCCAATCGTAGCGCCCACTAAATTTAGTTTCACCTTCCCACATATCGGGTTGAAGAATACCCTGGGATGCGGGGGATCCCTCGAAACTTTCATAGGAACCATCAACTTCAGCAAGTTCCGAGGAAGCCTCAAGGGCGGCATGGTACATAGTCTCGAATATATGGGCATTCATGAGACGAGACGCTTCACAGTCAAATGGGAGACCACACAAGATGAATACATCCGCTAGACCCTGGACACCCATACCGATGGGGCGATGTCTCATATTAGAGCGTCTGGCAGTCTCTACGGGGTAGAAGTTCCGATCGATGACACGATTGAGATTCTTCGTGACAGTCTTTGTTACTTCGTGGAGCTTCTCATAGTCAAAAGACTTCGTCTCCTTGTTGACATACTTGGGAAGTGCGATGGATGCCAGGTTGCACACAGCGGTCTCATCTTTATCAGTGTACTCGATAATCTCAGTGCATAGATTAGAGCTCTTGATAACACCCAAATTCTTCTGGTTACTTTTGGAGTTACATGCATCCTTGTAAAGCATATACGGTGTACCAGTCTCCGTTTGAGACCTAAGGACTGCCTTCCATACTTCAGCTGCGGGGACAGTCGATGTGGCGAGACCCTCCTCTTCATACTTCGTATACAGCTCATCGAAATCCTTACCGTAGACATCTGAGAGACCCTTCGCTGTGTCTGGGCAAAAGAGTGACCACTTACCACCCTCTTCTACTCTCTTCATGAAGAGGTCAGGGATCCACATAGCTGAGAAGAGGTCACGGCAACGAGCTTCTTCATCACCCTGATTAAGACGAAGTTCAAGGAAATCCATGATATCAGTATGCCATGGTTCTATGTAAACGGCGATAGACCCTTTACGACGACCAGCCTGGTTAACGTACCTAGCAGTCGCATTGAAAACACGGAGCATTGGGATAATCCCATCAGATTGGCCGTTTGTACCCCTGATCTTAGACTTGTTACCACGGATGTTGTGGATGTGCATACCGATACCACCGGCCCACTTACTAATCTGAGCACACTCAGTCAATGTTCCATAAATGCCATCAATTGAATCATCTTTCCCTGCGATTAGGAAGCAGGATGACATCTGTGGACGCGGTGTTCCTGCATTAAATAAGGTTGGTGTGGCATGAATGAAGTACCCATGTGACATCTTATCGTACGTTTCAAGTACAGATGGAATATCATTTCCGTGAATACCGATGGCGACGCGCATGAACATATATTGAGGTGTCTCAATGAGTTTTCCATCAACACGCTGAAGATAACTCTTCTCCAAAGTCTTCAGACCGAAGTACCCGAAATCAAAATCCCTTTCACTTTTGATTTTATCCTTCACATGTTGGGCAACTTCCACAACTTCATCTGTCACTATATTAGCCTTGTGAAGCTTTCGCATAGCGAGATGAAAGTTATTAGGGCAGACCTTCTGGATATTACTCGCAACGATACGGGTGGCGAGAACTTCATAATCAGGTTCGGATGTGATCATACCAACACAGATTTCAGCGGAAAGGGTATCAATTTCTTGGGCGGTAATGTTATCGTACATAGAAGAAAATACCTGTTGTGCAACCTTCGAAGAGTCGCATTTTTCAGAGAGTTCATACGTTAAGTTCTTGATCCTATTGGTGACGTTATCAAATTTCATTTCCTCAATACGACCTGAGCGTTTTACAACCTTCATCCTGAATATTTATATTTAGGTTTTTATTTTTAACTTACTTCTTACATTCAAGATCCTTGCTGCGAACAGCGACGGTTCCAAAAGTCTCAAACTTTCGGTTAGGCTGGAGAAGGTAAGTGTTCACGAAAAATGGTCCCATTTCACCAGCCTTAGCCACGGGAGCGTAAGAACCAACGAAGCAGGCTGGAGGTTTACAGGGTATTTCGTCCACGACATCTGGCTTACTGGCATACACTTCATCAAAATCAGCAATGTTCAACATTTAATATATACCAAGTTTTTTTTCCGAGTGTATATTAAATGTGTGATAACCTCCACCTTGATTCCATGAAACAATGTGAAACGCCGTTGAATACTTTATTTTTTTCTGAATTTAATCAGAATCTTCTTCAGCGTGGTATTCGTCAGGCTTTCAAAAATAAAACTGGTATCGCTATAGATTATCAGAACATGGATGATTTGTACAGTATAATGCGAGTAATTTTCATTAATAATGCAGGTGATCACTATTCCCGTGTTAATGAGCAGGTGACAATGATGAATTCTCGTGTTATATCTACCGCTGTATCACAAATTCAAACTGGTGTATCTCAGTTTTTAAGTTATGTTGAAGACATTGACAGCCCCCTACGACCAATTGATAAACCTATAAACACGAGTACAGTTGGAACAAAAATGCCAATTAATAACAAGATTGGTATCAATTAAAGATTTGCATATATTTACTAGTAAGCATGAGTTTAAACTATTATAAGACAGAAACTGAAAAAGTATGTAAATCTAAAGGATGGGATAGAGTCGCAGTTGATACTGTATGGCTACTACTTACAGAAGAATTTGGTGAGCTGGCATCAGCGATCAGACAGCATAAAAAAACATATAAAAAAATGAATTTGAAAAAGGAACGTGGAACTGATATAATGATGGAAATGGGTGACGTTTTCAGTTATCTTTTTCAATTAGCACACATGTTAGACGTTGATCTCGACAAGATGTGGGAAGAGCATAGCGAAAAGGTCAAAACTAAGAATTATTATCTAAGTAAAAAGTAACCGATGAGTAATTTTATGATCGATGATAAAAATGCAAATGATGTTATAAATCCTTTTGTCATACATGACTTCTCCCTTCCAGGAAATGTGAGACAGACAGGAGTTTTTGATGATTTTTCTATTAAGAAGATTGAAGATGAAACATTTGTCGTAGATAAAAGCGTATTCTGTGATTATGGTTTATGTAAAGATGCTAATGAGACAAGTACATTAAAAAAATGTGAAGGAAAACGGATGGTTCCTGTGGAACGCGTGTATCATATATCGACTAAATTAGTTAAATTTATCATACTTCTTGTGATAAGTCTGATTCTATATTTTTTATTACTTTAGTGAAATACTTTAGTCTCTGTGTATCACCGCAAGTATCTATGACATCCCTTAGGTCATTTAAACAAAAATTAATTATCATATCTCTCTGCCATTTAACCTTTAGGTTAATGAAAGGTGGTTGAAATGTCGAATCCAATATTTTCAATGCATGTATCATTCGGATATATGTATTGATTTTTTGTTTATTCACAAGTATATTATCAATCAATATTTCAGCCATTTTATGATAAACTTCGATTGTTTTTTCAACCATCGTATCTAAAAATTTCTCATACGGAATACTACATTTTTTAGAATTTATAATAGTCCAATCACCAACTGGGCGAGTAAAAATATAATCAGTATATACTTCATATCCTGTGTTATTTACGTAACGATCATAAATGAATTCTACAAAATCTATACCTGTATCAACATCATATATAAATTTAGCTGATCGTATAAAGGAAGTCATATATTTTATTACCCTTTATATCTCTAAGTTAAAATAGTTGTTTATTTATATATGAAAAAGATACATATAACCATAATAATAATACTATTACTTTGCATTGTGTCATCTGTGGTAGCTTATATGATGTCATCTAGAGAACCAGAACCAGAACCAGAACCAGAACCAGACGAGTACAAGTATGATTTTATAATTAATGTACCCAATCATCACAAAAACTATAATCTTCATATATCAGATATCAAAGCTGACGATGTCAGATTGACAGAAGACCACGTTACAATACACATAACACCAGATCAGGCTATATGTAACAGTAAACCTGGTAGTTATGAATGTGCAGAAGGTGCAACTGGAATGCATGATTTGCACCCCATAACAGATAATGATAGAGATATTACATGGACCGCGTGGAATAAAGATACATTACCAAAAGATACAAAGGTTTTTACTGTCACGATGAAAAATAAAGTAAAAAAATTTGATATTGAACATTGGAGACCTGTATATGTTCCAGGGTTTATCATCAAAGAAAATGACATAGAGGTTCTTAAAGAGTCTGAAAACCGTGGGTCTGAGACCACTCCATCACCCGTCGTTTATACATATTCTCTACCTTAGATTAGTCTAATTGGGTCTTTATAAAATATACCCCTTGAAATTTTATCGGTCTCCTTATCGTCAGGTGACATACATGTGTTCATATATAAATTTTCATCAATCATTTTTACATCAACAAAACATTGGTTTAAATCTTGTACCAAAATATCATTTATATATACTTTGTCAAAATAAGACAACGTCTGTGTTTTAATTTTACCAATTTTTAAGTAATCTGTCGGTTTAACCCAAAAATTTCCATCATTATCATAAGGTAAGTACATGTTTATATCTATCATAAGTTCATTTTCATATCCAGTTTTTACAGAATGAATCATTAAGTCTCTCATTTTCAAAAGTTGTTCATGTTTGAAATTCTTAACATCTAAATGATATAGTATAATATCAACATCCTTCGTTTTATTTGGATTTTGTAAGAATTTACCACAAATATACATTTGGACATCTAAGTCATTATCTTTTATATACTTTTTTATACTTTTAAACCATTTGAAGAAGTCTTCCCGTTTAGGTGGATTATCTGGAAAGAATCCTTCAACTATACCGGTTCTATACACATCTTTTCCCATAAACACCATAACATTATAATCTTTAAATACATAACCTAAGTCAATTTAAAGTGTATAATTTTCAAGAAAAAATGTATTCATCTATTGCAAATAATAGTTTTTCTTATCTTTTAACATTAAATGAGTTCAGGGATAAGATTCCAGATGAGTTTAAACCATCGTTAATAAAAATTACGACAATTACTATGGTATCGAAGTTTATGCAAGACATCGATATTAAAAAACTTCGAACTATTTTTGAAAATATTGGATCCTTAAAATTAAAAAGAGACGGTGTAGATACGGATAGTTCATTTGAATGGACGCTTAAACCAACTACATTTTATAATCAGATTACACTTACTTACCATGATCAATATAGTACAAAGTCTGTAAAATTGTTCCCAAATGGGAGTGTACAAGTTGCTGGGTGTTGTGACTTATTTGATTGCAAACGAATCATTATTCAACTTTCATATATTCTCAAGAAATTTCTTGATATGGATAACATTCCTCTTGATTCATATAGGATTGTTATGATTAATTCAAATTTCAGTTTGAATTACAATCTTAATCTTATTAAAGTTACAGAACACTTTGAAAAAAATTCAGAAATTTTCAAAGTGTCATTTGAACCTGATCGTTATTCAGCTGTTAAAGTTAAATTTAAACCTGCACAGGACATGAAAGAAATAACCGTTAGTATATTCAGCACGGGTAAGATTATTATTACAGGTGCAGAAAACTTAAAAGAAATTGCATTTGGTTATAATATTATCAACCAACATATTAACGAAGAACCTCAGGTGAGAGTGTCTCGTACAGTTGAGACTGACGTTTTTGATGTATATTTGGGTTACAAAAATGATTCTATGATGAAATACATCAGAGAAAAAGGGTTTAAATCGTGGATGTATACAATTGAAAATAGGAAGATTAATTTCTAATCATATATTAAAAATGTCTCAACGACTTGGAATGGCTGACGGTAGATGCTTTACTCTAAACAGTGCTTCTAATCTCACAAACAATTTCATCATGAATGCGAATGGTATCCGTCCAGAAGATAACTATTCTTACCGTCAACTTCTTCAGAAGTCTGGTCCAGAATTGATTACCAAATTGCAGAATGAATATCAAGGTAATAAATGTGATTCATGTGATAAAATTTTTAAACCATCTAAAACTTATTGAGTCAAATCGCCGTAAAAACTTTAAAATCATACTCTAGAATGTCGACATGTGTGATATGTCTAAACGAAGTCAGGTCAACGAGGAACAATCCTCCGATTCGTTGTGGACATATATTTCATTCCCACTGTCTAGAGAAATGGAAATCACAAGGTAAAAATACATGCCCCACATGCAGAAAAGTTTTTGATGCATCTCAATTTAAAATTATCGTTACGATTCAAAATAATTTTACAGCAGCTTCAAATTCTGTATCATTACATGAAGGGACAATTTTGGATGTTTTAGATTTATTTGATCTAACATTTGACATTGAAAATCAACCCGACCTAGGTAGTGTTCTTGCGGACCTTGGGATGAGTCTTACCGACTTTGATCCCACTATCCTTGACGCAGAATGAGGAACAATATGTTTCATAATTTAACCCAGGGTAATCTCTAGATGCTTTACGAGGATCTGTTATAATTTTACCTTTAGCGTCGGTAAGGAGTGGTCCAGTTGCCCACCCACGCTTGTGACTGAATATATTAGCCTTGAAGATGATACGCTTACCTATTCTAAATGTACCAGCCCTCTTTATCCGTGATTCAGGTGCTTTAAAGAACTTTGCTACGGATGCTATCGTGTCACCGTTTTTAATTTTGTACTCAACAACACCGTGTTGTTTGTAGAAGTGGAAGTCCCCTTGGCGAATGTAATTTGTTGGTCTCCCTGGAGAAACGAACATCATTATCTTAAAATACCCCTTTTTACACTTTTCACCGGGTTTGACTTTATAGACTTTCTTTGGATTATCCGAAATAACGCGTTTCGGTAAATCTTTACAGTGTGTGTAAGTGTGGTTAAGGTTAGAAAGACCAGAACGATCACCTGGGATCGACTTTTGCCATCTATAAGCTTCATAATCACCCACAGCGTAAGCGTAACAATTATTATTTCCAATACCTATCGATGTTCCCCATTTTTTATTTGTAAATTTAGATTCAAAACCACTTAGTGGTAGTCTACTCATTTGTATTTTAGTCAGAAAAAAAATATTTATAAATAATAAATGATTCAGGAAGTTTCCAAAGCTCGTACTAAGAAAGAAATTCTAATCGAAATTCTCACTTTTGTGTTGACACTTTTAGTAAGCACCTTTATTCTCCGTGTTGTATGGAACAAATCTCTGGTGACGCATATCACTGTTCTTAAACCTATCGCTACCTTACTCGACGCGTTCATACTCGCGCTTTCTCTCCAGGTCGTCCGCGGTATCTAAAAAAATTATATAAAATTCAAGGAAATCCTTCGTTATTGATAAGTTGAATCAGTCAACTTATAAGTAATAAATAATTTAGACCTCCTTGTACCCCACTGTAATCTCACCATTGGGGTGCTTTAGTGTAGGGAAAGCTTTCATATCCTTGCATTTCCCCTTGTCACAATCGACAAATGTATGGGGTTTATCGTTCTTTTTCATGTACTCCAGTTGGCGCACGGTCCAACCACAACCCATGGTTCCGAATACAGTCCAACCCTTTCCATCCCCTGACGTGGAACTGACCTGATTAGTTTTCAATAGAATGATGATATTGATAATCACGAGAATGATGAACGCCAACATTGTTTTATATCATAACTATACATTTATTTTCGACGGGTAATGAGTTTTCGTTTTTGTGGTTTCGCCTTCATTACCGCTATAGCCCGTGCCATCGCAGTCAGTTGATTCACTGGAGTTTTCTTTTTAGGAACCATGATGATGACAGGTTTTTGAGGTTTGGGCATGGGAACCATCACGGTCTTTTCACCCGTAAAGAAAGGTTTAGAGAGAACCCCCTCGAAGCTCAAATTCACCGTCTTGTTACCCCTCAACCTATAGTTCTTTACAACATTCG
>Ga0222649_1000127_pt1 | contig 30058 bp, 39 predicted proteins | sample AntAcemetagen337_FD_179865 | JGI IMG/M metagenome (GOLD analysis project Ga0222649, IMG submission 179865) | Saline water microbial communities from Ace Lake, Antarctica - #337 | ecosystem: Environmental > Aquatic > Non-marine Saline and Alkaline > Saline | place: Antarctica: Ace Lake... | reverse complement strand
GAAGCACGCCATTGACCTCTACATAAAGAATTGTCGCTGTTGTTGCTGTGCCAGCGCCGGTCTTTGTCCAAGCTACAGTGTCTGGGTTGGCCTTGCGGAACAATCCATAAGAGACTGCGCCAACAGACCCCCAGGCTGCCCCAGAGTACCCCTCAAAAGAGCTTGTGTCACTGTTAAAGCGGAAGTGGCCAGCAGTGGGCGAGCCATCACGCTGGGCCGTAGAGCCTGCTGGTAGGACGGCAGAGCCTGTGTCTGATGTCTTTGATACCTTGGTAGCTATGTTGCCAATCTCTGCGTACAGCGCCTCTATTTCAGTCTGCACACCAGCCAGAGCCGTTACCTCTGTATCGATGCCAGCAACTGTGGTGACGTTTGCGCTAATGCCGGCAACTGTGTTTACATTAGCAATGTTGGCTGAGACCGTGCCAATATCTGTGGCGTCAGCGGCCACCGCGTTAATGTTCGTTGTGTTGCCGGCAACTGAATTTACGTTGGTAATGTTTGTTGCCACCGTATTGACGTTGGCTATGCTTGTTGCTACTGCGCCAATGTCTGTGGCGTCTGCTGCAACAGCGGTCACATCAGAGTCAATTGCCGCAACCGCAGTCACGTCGCTTGATATGCCAGCAACTGTGGTGACGTTGGCAGATACGCCGGCCACCGTGTTGATGTTCGTCGCGTTACCCGCCACACTAGTCACGTTGGCGCTGATGCCAGCAACGGTTGTTACGTTGGCTGAGACGCCCGCAACGGTGTTGACATTGGCAATGTTGGCAGCCACTGTGGCTATGTCGGCGTCGGCGTCTGCAACTGTGGTGACGTTGGCAGATATACCCGCAACGGTAGTTACGTTGCCGGAGATGCCAGCAACAGTGTTGATGTTAGATGTGTTGCCAGCTACAGTGTTGACGCTGGAGATGTTGTCGGCAACAGTGTTAATGTTGGCAGACTGGGCAATGACCGTAATCATTGAGTCCAATGCCGGGCCTGATACGGGGTCGCCTGTTGTCTCATCAAACGCAAGTACTTTGCCTTTGCGCGTGGCCTTGACCGGCAACTCCATGTTGACATCGGTTGGGTCTGTGACCGGGGCTTTGAGTCCGCGGTTTGCAACCTCTTCAATTTGCTGCGCAAAGATGACCACGCTGTCCAACTCTTCGTTTAGCGTGTTGGCAAACAAGTCACCACCAGTCACAAAGTCGGTAGAGCGCTCAATAGCCCGGTCTCCAACCAACGTAATTTGATTGACACCAGTAGCAGCAACAACCAGCGTCACAGAGCCTGTGCCGTTTGCGTTTACCGTGACCGAGTAGTCGGTAGTCAACGTCAGTAAGGCGGTGTCTTTGTAGACGGCCACGTCGGTCTGCGTTAGGACCTCAAAGCTAAAGCTGTATGGTCCAGTCCCGGCAGAGCCGGAGTACACCACACGGCGTGTTACATCACTAATTGGGTAAGCCATTTGTCATCGCTCCTAGCGTTTTCTGCCTTCAATGTCTTTAAGACGCGCCACTTCTTCAATAGCGTCTGCAAGCTCTGGGTCAGGCTCAACCAGCCAGCGGCCAGTTGGGAATCCTGTCTTGGGGTTTGTTTCTTTCATGCCATAAATCATGGCGTCTTTAGCAGCGTTGTAGCGAGATGAGATCACATTGCTAAGGTAACCCTGTACTTGCGCTTTGCCTCGGCCTCTAGATGGGTTCTCCCACATTGCGGCCAGGTCAGGGTTTTGCGCTTGTTGCTGCAATGACTGCGCAAGAGTTTGCAATTCGCCGTTCAAAGGATCGCGTATGCGCATTTCCGTTCCAGTTGCTAGTTTCTTCCAACGGTTTATCTGCTCTTGGCTTAAGACAACGCCGCCAATGCTTCGAGGTGGATCGTAAGATGGCACCCCATACTTCACGAGAACTTCGTATCCATTTGGCATTTTACCGTCTTTGGTTTTAAACGGAGACCATAGCTCGTACAAGTTGCCTTTGCCTACGGTCTCAAGCTCGCCTGTAATTGAATCGTAAGACTGGGGGACGCTGTCGCTAACAAACGGGTTTCGGCTTGCCGCACGGTTAACAACGGACAACCACGCGTTATAAGCACCAGCGGTTGCGTCGTCTCTAGCCGCCATATTAGGCGGGCCAAGGCCGGACTTTTCCGGGTAGAGCACGCGCTCTGTTGACGCAACCAGACTACTGTACGCGCCAAGAGGTGAGCCGCCGATCAAATAGTTGCCGCCTACTTTTACTGTGTTGACCATAAGGTCGTACATCAAACCGGGGCCATCAGCCTTTTGGCTTCTGAAAATATTAACCACATCAGCTATACCAGACATCATGGGTTGGTTGCCAATGTACTCGTACATAGCAATGCCGCCACCTGTCATGCATCGCTCTAGCGTTTCCTCGTCCGGGCCAGCCATAGCGTACTCTGCGCAAGTTGCCCCGATGGCAAGCTGTAAAGATAACGGCTCCATGCCAGCGTAGCTCATAGAAGTCTTAGTAGGCCCAACTTTGACGCTGGTTATTTTTTGATACTTTTCTAAAAGCTCTGGCGTCATATCTTCGTTGTCAAACGAAACGCTAAATGCCTGCCAACCAGTGCCCTCTAAAGCTTTTTTGTCACTCAGCCTAAACGGCCCAGCGCCAGTTATTAAGCCTTGTGTGGCCAAAGTGCTGGCACCGATAATCATCGTCGAGCCTAGCGTTACTTTGGCAATTGCCTTGTCTCGGCCAATGCCGCCGGAGTTCCAATCCGCCCAAAAGCGTGGGCTTATGGCGAACAGTGGGGACCGGGCTAAAGACTCTAAGCCAAAGTTTGTTGGCGTTTTTACGAACGGCATGTGCAATCGCAGCAAAGGACCGATGTATTTTAGGTTGCGCGTCTGCTCAAGAAACTGCAAAGACTCTTCTAACGGTCGCGTGTTGGTGACCATCGCAGCGTTCGCTTTAGCAGCGTTGTCGATATCGCTTGGCGGGTCTTTCAATATTGAGGCGGTCAACTGCTTGGCCTCAAGCATGGCTGCATCTGGATCAGTGCCAGCCTTTACCAGCGCGTCAAATCTAGTGTTTCCAGCGCGCACAGCCAAACCGTTTAACTCCATGCGGTAACCAAGCGCTTTAAAGAATTCGTCTTCGGCCATCAACGCACGTCCGGGAACGGTAACAAAAGAACCCCAAGCGCGAGTGGCTTTGTTCATGTTGTTACCAAATTGCGTATCGCCAAAGTTAATGTCAAAAGCATCTCGGCCACCACGCACAGACTCAATTTTTGTTAGCGCGTCTGTAGGCTCGTTTTTGATGAACGCTTTGCCTGAGATAACAAAGCCATCAAGAACACCTTGCGCCAGACCAAAAGCGCGCGAGTTTGCTTCATTTAACCTGATTGCTTCTTCGCCACCAAACAGCCGGTTGCGCACCTTACCCACACCAGACGCCAAATACATCTCAGGTATTTGGGAGGCTGTAAAGTAAGTGTTTGATGAAAGGTTAATCGCGTGAGTTGGTAGCGCGGACAGCAAACCGTTAATCCACGTTGACATCCACGCATCTTTAACGCTACCACGCAAGGACGCCGCTGCAACATTTCGGCGAGCAGACTTGCCGTCCAGTGCAACGTAGTGCTTGGCCAGATCATGCACTGACTCAATGCCGCCAACGTCGTTCAACAACTGCTCGACCAAGGGACCGCGCTGATCTCCAGCGCTGCGGGCCATTTTGAATATGCCAAGAGAGCGGGCAATGTCAACCTGCTTGCGCTTAAGCCCTTGCAGCAGCGCGCCCTCAACGGCAACAGACTGTTTAAAACTCATCGCTAGATCAGGCGTTAAAGTACCATCGCTTTTAGCGGCAACCACGCGCTTACCTAAATCAAAAGCCGCCGTGCCCGCATCGTTGACAGCAAGCATTAATTTGTACAGTTGTTTCGGGTCTGCTACTGTTTGCGTAGCCGGGTCAACAAAGCTTTGCAGGTCTCCCTCTGTGTACGGCAAGTCTTGTCGCACCACCATGTCATCGCGGTTAAAGGCTTTATTGGAAGTAATGCGAGACTGGCTTTCGGTAAACAAAGAATCCAGAGCTTCAGCTTCAGTCTTAAACCGGCCTATTTCTTCGCCGCGGTACGACACAACATAATCTGTCTTTGTAACTTTGTCGATCAAATCGTTAAAGCTCATAGGCGGCATGTCGTCTACGCCGTAGGTTTTGGCCACCGACTCGACAAATTGCTTTAGCTCTACATCACCCGTAATCAGATTCGTGTTGATCGGGCCTTTGACAACTCCAGCCTCTTTTTGCTTGGCTGTAGGTGAGGGCGTAGTGCCGCCCGGCATGGTTGATTGCTGCTCTAAGATGTTGGCGACTTGCTCTTCTTCCGCCTCTCGTATAACCCGGTAAGGGCCAACATCGTCGGCTTTGTCAGCAGGGTTAATCACTGGCCGGCCAATTTTCAAACCAACCTCTGACTCACTCATTGCGTCAGGCGCAAGCTTTTGCAGTTTTTGCGCAGCTTTCTCTGTGCCAGCCTCTACGGCCGCACCAGCTTTTTTAGCGGCAGCGGCTGCCGCCTTGCCAACCTTGCCTGCAATAGAGGCTAATCCGGCAACTTGTGTCGGCTCAAAGTCTGGCTGTTGTTCAAACGGATCTGTTGGCAGGTCAGCAACAAGCGACTGGCTTGGATCGACTGGATTGGCAGGCGTGGCTGAGTCCGCCACCATTGCGTCCAGACGATTGCCTAGAGGATCTATTGCCATTAATCAGCCCCGCCGTTGTTGGTGTTGTTTACGCCGGTGTTTTTTCTGGCGCTTTTACGGAGCCGGTCAGATACACCTCTTGCAAAGTCTGACCCTTGCTGTCCGCCGCTATTTGGTTGCGCAGCATCTGCACCGCTTTGTGATCCGGCCCCAGACGCGCGATCCGTTCTTCCAGTAGCTGTTCCAAGGTAAGCATCGTAGTCATTCCTCATGTAAACGTCAGTGTCATACCACACTACGCGTGCCTCTGACACGCTCTCATCGCCGATTATATCTTCTACAACCTTGTCAAACAACCTTTGTTTATCGGTCATTATGGCGTCGCGATTAGCCGGGTTGTAGGCGTCGTCAAATTCAGGGATGTACTGGAACCGCACGCCAGTCATACCGCCAACGTCCGCACCGCCAGATAAAGCCTGAGTGGTAACACGGTCAGACTGGCGCATGTCGGTCACAAACGTGAAGCCGTCAACCCCGTACTCTTCGAGCTTGTCTGTGATCTTGCGAACAAAATCAGGGGTTTGGCGCTCTTTAAAGTAGATCTCAACACCGGGGCGAGCATTTGGCGATGTGCCACTGTTTACCACCTTGGACATAAACACCGCGTCTTGGTCGTATTGCTTACCCATCTCCACCAGTCGGCGCTTTAGCGGCTCTGAGTTGAACTGCTTGGTAACGACAAACTCACCGTCTAACGCTCGTTCGTCCTGCTTCATAAAGCGGCCGTAAGTGCTGTTAAGTTTGTAACCAATGACATTACTATCATCGCGCACTACATCGTCAAACTCGGCGGCCACCTCGGCCTGCCTAAAGTTAGATGGGGTGTCGTTAGGACGCTCGGCAGAGACGCCTAGCGTGATTCTGTCTGCTGGGGCCACCAACGTATCCAACTCCTTTTGCGCGGCCAGCTTGTCGGCTTCTAGCGTCTTGCTGGAGGATATCGTGCTGCGCAACTCTTTTACGCGGCCGACATCAGACTGTCCGGCAAAGTCCATCTCAAAATCAAGAGAGCCGCCTTCGCCTGATTTGGTTGTCCAGCCATTGGCCGTCCACTTTTCTTTTTCAATAAACCACGCCACGGCTTGCAAGTCATCTGGGCCAAGGTCGCCGAGGTCTGAGCGAACAGACTTAATTAAGCCTTTGGCGTTGATCTCATCAGCGGCAGCTTTAAACACTGTCTGACCAAAGCCAAACTCTCCACTGACTTCAGGTTCGAACAACGTAGAGCCGGCCTTATGCACGCCGGACACACCTTGCTCTGCTGGTGGTGGAATGGCTGGTCGGCCAGAAACCCGGCGCAACAAGCGAGCAGCCCACACGTCAACGGTAGCCTCGTTGGTCAACCCAATTAGGTTAGCGGTAAAGTTCGGCGTCTTTGGAGCATCACCAGCTTTTACTGTGCGGAACATGTCCAGCAGCGCGCCTGTAGTGGCTGGGCTGTTGGTGTTAAACAACTTGCCTGACGCACCAGTAATCAATGGGAACTCGCCCTTGTTGAATAGCTGCGTTAGTGTGCGTGGGTCTGTTGGCTCGCCAGACTTTAACCTTGCCTCATAGGCTGCAATTTCAGCATCAAACTCACCGCGGCTAAACTTGCGCAGCACTTGAATGGCGTTGCTAAAGTTTTGCTGCACGTTGGTCTGCGCGCTGGTGGTGCCAAGCACGTCGGCAAACACGTCGCCCATGCCGCCAAACTCGGAGCGCAAGCGATTGCGCATTGTGCGGTACCAGTTAGCCTGCTCTAAGATATCTAACGCGCCTTGGTCTCCAGCTTGCGCACGCTTCACTACCTGATCGACTTCGCTGACAACGCGGTCGGACATCGTCTTTTGCCATTTGGCCGGCGAGGTTTTGTCCTGTGGGTTTTGAAATGCGTAAGGGATTTTCTTAAAGGCAACTTTTAGGCTTTCCTTGCCGTCCTTCGCCACTTTGACAATAGCCTTTCCCACCTCGATTGGTGCCCAGCCATCTGACTTGGGGTAATTACCTTTGACTCGGCGTGCTTCAGTGATAGCAGTCTTTTGCATAGCCTTGCTCTCTCCAGCAGAAGATATAAGCGATTGCTTTTCTTCAGCGCTGATAGAGACCTTAGCCGGGGCTGGTGCTGGTGCGGCAACGGCTACTGGCTCGGCCACAGCAGGCGGTGGCGCCAACTCGCCTAGTACGTCGTTTTGCGCGGCCATTGCTGGCGTGTCTGGCAACGCGCTTTCCCCGGCAAGAATCCTTGCGGTGCCGGCCGGGTCAACGTCTTTGATGCTAAGGCCAACAGGCAAGTTGCGTGGCAGTACTTGGCCAAGCTTTTTTAAGCCAGCCATGGCAACCTTAAGCTGGCCGCCGATGCCTGAGAACTCGCCAAAAGCTTCGCTTCCCGGACGATCCATGATTTCCTGCGCGCCGGTCTCTGTTGTCGGCTCATAAGGCAAATATTTGTCCAAGAATTTCTTTGCGTCTTCGGTGTCGTAGAACAATGTGCTGTCTTTGCCAGCCCCGCGCAAAAATGCATCAATAGGACCTTCGCCCTCATTGGGGTTGGCCGCATACATTAAGCCGGTGGTCAAGCGCTCAACGTCTCCACCAATGCCAAGCCACGCATTTGCCATACCTTTTAAGAAACCAGCCGACATGTCAAACGACTCTTTAACAAAGTCAGTGGCCGCGCCAGCAGACAAAGGACCGCGCCCTTCACCGGCGCCCGGCACAGACTCTGGGCCTTGATCCGCTGGTATTGTCTCCTGCGGCAAGATGCTGTTGTAAGGCAGCATAAAAGTCATGTCTAAATTTTTCTCGTATTGCTCGTCCATTAGTTTTTGCTTCCGGTAATGCTTTTAGTTAACTTTGCAATTCTTCTTGCTACGGCATCGTCTTTCACACCAGCGCTCTTAATCATGCCAACGTTTGAGTAGACAAGGCTATCTTCGGACAATCCGTTTTCAACTAACAAGCGATTTAACTCTGCTTTGTCTGCCGCCACACCCACCAAGCCGGGGTCGGACTGAGTAGCGCTTTTAACCAAATTCTCTGCCGCTGTCATTGGGTCGAATGGAATACCGCTTTGCGTGGCCTCCGCTTGCTGCTTTAGCAATTGACCTTGCAACCTAGCAGACGCTGCGCGCTGAGTAGCAAAGCTTCCTGCGATATCCAAGCCTTCTGGGACGCCAGACATTTTGTTAATGTACGCTTTTGCGTTGCCAAGGTCCGTGCCAACTTGGTTTAATTCGCTGTTGAGCTTTGTCCACTGCGATAGGTTGACAGTCTTGTTTTCCAGCATTGAGTTGATGTCTGTTTGGCCGTACCCATTGTTTTGAGTTGCGGTCAAAATTAGCGAGTAATCTACAGCGCTTGCGCCCGGGCCGCCACCACTCCTAATCTTTAGCAAACTTTCTCCGGTAAGCTGATTAAGTGATTGCAGACGTTGCACCAACTGGTCGTCGTCTATCTCGCGGCTGTCCCATTGGTTCCATACGCCAACAGCCGCTCTAGTTTCTTCTCGCTCTTGTTTGATTCGAGCGCGCTCGCCCACCGCGTGCTTGTCACCCCAGTAAGAAATAACCGACTTGCGGATTTCTGTTTTTTCTGTGAGTGTCAACTCGCGCTTGTACATTTGCGAAAAGCGGCCAAGGTTGCCGCTGTCCAACATACCCATTGCACTGCCACCGTTTGAGGCGACGCCTGCTGTCGTCATCTGTTTAACCACAACGTTGACAACAGCTTGCCTAGACTGCTTTATAAAATCATCGTAAATTTCTGGAGACTGTGCCGCAACAGCAACTGTTTCAACCAAAGCCGCGCCGTCCGCAATAATGTCTGACGCTGTGATCTGGACAGGCTTTTCACCGGCCGCCACTTGCGCAGCGGTTTGCTGATAGTCGCCGCCGACCTGCTGCTCGATCTGCATCTCAAGCGCTGGGATAACTCTATTAACAACGTCTACAGCTTTAGCCCTTGCAAGTCCAATCTGAGTCTCAGCCTGTTTTTTGGCCCCGATCTTAAGCAGGCTGTTGCCGGCTTGTGCAATGCCTTTGCTGACCTGTATTGCCACCTGCGGATCAATCTCGTTGAGCAGCGTTACAACGCCATCTCGGCGGTCTTTCAGGTCTACTTGCAACTGGCGCAAGTCAAACGTTTCGCCAGCTTCTATGCGGCCAGAGATTTCGCCGATTTCGGCTGTGTGCTCAAGCAGTAAATTGTTGCCTAAGATCTGAGCCTGCATGCCTTCGTACGTTTGTTGAAAGATGCTGCCAGCGCCTTCAACCCGCAACTTCTCTGGCGTCGCCAATTTGTTTTTAACTTGGTCTTCCGTCAACGGATTTTCTGCCGCGTACTTTACGGCCGCAGTCTTAGCGTCAGTGGCTGCTTGGCTTTGAAAGTAAGCCGTCATTCTGCTTACAGCTTGGTCCAAAGAACCCATACCTGATATGGCGGCCTGCTGCGGCGCTATCGACACATCTTGAACAACTGACGTGCCTACGCCGCGCTTTTGAAATATTGGTAATGTTGCCATTATTAGGTGCCTTTTGGAGTCCGGGTGTCCATGAAGCTCGCGGCTCCAGACGCCCCTTTCGCTGCGGCAGTCAAGTACCCAAATGTTTGCGACGTGGCCGCGGCGGCTTGCAATGATTGCGACTGAGCCAAGCCTCCGTAGATAGCCATCTCTGCATTATCCCGATCAATGGTCGCCTCTTCGTATGCGGCAATATTGTTGGCGTCCGCAAGAGTCAGCGGGCTTCCGCTAAACGGGTCAATGCCGCCAGCAGCAGCGCGGGCGTTAAGACTTGCGTTCAATCGTCGGTTGCGCTCTAACGTATCAAAGGCTCTGCGGTTGTAGTTCAATGCTTCTTGCCGGCCTTTAAGTGACGCCTGCATAGCCTGCATGCGGTAGGCAACTGCCTGCTGCTTCCCTTGGTAAAGAGATGACCCAACAGATATGGCGCTAGACAAGAGGCCAAAGTTGGCTGCCGTAAACAAAGAACTAGCGCCAGCCGCTCCGGTGGCGGCGGCCGCCCCAGCAGTAGTAGCGGCAGCAGTAGTAGCGGCAGCAGTAGTAGCGGCAGTAGCGGTGCCGGCGGCTGCGGCAGCGGGTGCAAACCAACTCATTATGAACCTCCGTATACAGACAACTTAAACTCAAGTCCAAGCAATGTTAATTTAAGCGGCAGGTTTTGACTGACCGTGATTTGTGCATCGCGAGTAAATCCTAGCAGGCCGTTGATTACCTTTGTGCCGGTGAAGTCAATCGTTGACTCATCTAGCGTGCCCGGCGTGTCAAGCGTGCGTATTGGCACAAGCACGTTGTTGATTATTAAATGCTGCGATTCAAACAACAAAGCGTTAACTTCAACGATGCGCTTTTTAAAGCCTATGCGCACACCCTGAGCCATGCGTGGCTCAATTGGCAGTGTGCGAATAGTAACGTCAAAGCCAAGGCCAACCTCATAAGTCGATACGCTTGCCCGCTCAAATGTAACTGCGCCGCTTGTTACAACCTCATCTGCAAGCACGTTGCCATCTGCAATTACTTGCACGGTCGCACCCTCATGCGGCAGGCTGGTAGCGCCACTGGCGGCGCCACCTTGGAACGCGCAGTCTGTAAATTTCTCGGTGTCAAACACCTCAACAAAGTAGTGGTCGGTATCATCAAATACACGTTTAGTTACTGTGTAAACGTCTTCAATGTCAACGCCAACATCTTTAATTTCGCCGTTTGTTGTTATGCGACTTGGAGCCACAACGTTTTGTTGGCGTAGTATTGAATAGACCGTAATGGTGCCATCGCCATTTAACAGCATCAACGCATCAGACTCGTCTGTACTAGTGGCTTTGCGCAAAGCCAACTCTACAGGGTCCTTGATCAAATGGCTTGACAGCAAGCTGATGTTGCTACTGATGTAAGACAACGTAGTGTCGCTGTACTGAAACTCGTTCAGCGCTTTACCTTGCCGCTGGATGTACAACGTGCCGGACTGCAACTGTTGCACTCGAATGCCCTCGCGAGAACCATTGCGGCTCACAGCGCGAGCAAAAAAGTTTAACGGGGTAATAGGAGACAAACCCTCTTGCGGCACATAGAACTCACCGCCAGTTGTAAATATTTGCAAGTCACGGCCACTTAATATGTCGGTGATCGTGTTTAAACTATTAGTGTCTAGCGTAGCCTCGACAGCGTCGTCGTCGTAGACTTGATCCGGCAAAAAGTCAAAGAACAAACCTACTTTGCTGCCCCACATCGTAGATGGCCGTGACGCGCTGCCACCAAAGTACAAGCGGCCTTCATGGAATGTGCAAGTGCGCGGCCATCCGCGCCCACTACTCCACACGTCCTCGTAGCCGGTCTCTAGCTCCCAGTCGCCATTAGCCACTGCGGTAGTGTCAAAGAATGGTATCTCGGTGACGACCTCAAGCTTGGTTGTGCTAACAAACGACACAATCTTCATGCGTCCTTGTGGTTGCACATTGATGTATTGGTTGACGTTGCCAGAGCTAAACACTGCGCTGGACGCGGTAACAACTACGCTGCCAGATGTTTCGCTTGGCGTTATAGTGCCGGCCGGGTTTGACGTTGCAAGCGTAAACGCGTATTTTGGAATGCTGTTAAACGATATGTTTGCAACAGTCCAAGTTGCGTCGTTGGCCTCGCGCACAATACGAATGGGGTTTATATCTTTGTGTGTAACGATCAGTGTGTCGGCGCTTTGCGTCCAGCACATCGTTGACAAAATACTGCTTGTTATTGCGGACACCGCCAAGTAGTCGTTGCCGCTGCCGTTAATGTTTGTAATTAAAGTCTTGTCTTTAAAAACGTACATACGTTGGTTCGTAAAGACCAGCATGTATCGATCAGACACGCTAAACTCAAACGCTATTGAACGAGTGCCGTTTTCTGGTGAAGCCTCACTTGGTAGCTCAAACAAATACTTCATTCCGCCGCGGCGCTTGACGCCACCCTGCGGTTGCACAATTACGTTTTCTAAGCGCTCCGCTGCGTTTTGGTATTGGGCCAAATCAACACGGGCGCGCAACAGCGGGTCAATTTCTCCACTAGAAAAATTTGTTTGTATTTGGACTAATCGTGTCATTAGTACCTAACATTTATGAGCGAGAAATCCTCAAACGCAGAGGTGGTTTGGCCTTGGCCATCAATTGCCGCGGCTGTTCTGAAGTAGCCGCCTCGATTGTTTTCGCTTGGGGAGCCGACGGACACGCCTTGCCAGTACTGTGTCTTTGTGATTTGATCAGTAATTGGCTCGGACAAATGCCACGCCATCATGTAGCGCAATAGCTGGACAAAATAGACAGGCATAGCAGACTCTGCTACCTCAAACTGGTAATCAATGGCCATTGACTCCACGCTGGAAAGCACTTTGTCGCCTTGGATTTCCCAGTCTGTAAATGGGACGCCACCAGCCGCGCCTGAAGAGTAAGCCCTGCGGATGGTCCCAAGACGATCAGACGGTAAGACATACTCGTATTTGTAGGTGTTGATTGGCGTGTTAATTGTCTTAGCAAGCGTTTGCTTTTTAAACGAAAACGCCCAAGTGTAAGCTTGCAACGTAGACAGTTTAACGCCGGGGTAGATGCGGTCGCATACGTTTGACGCGTCTGTGCCCTCATTAAAAGAGGATATGGGCCGAGCACCAAGCAAAAGCAAAGCATCGGAACAGATCGAGACGGACGTATCACCAGCAGCCATTTTTTACCTCATACAAAACAGGCCAACCCCAAAGAATTCTTAGAGGCTGGCCCATTTAAATTAACACTGATTAATCAGAGTCAGTGTTTGCCAGCACGGTGCCGTCGTTAACATCAACCACGCCAGAAGCATTGCTTAAGACATAGTTGAGGCTTGCTACAGCAGTAGTGCCGGTGCTGGTTACGCAGTAAACCAAGTCGCCAACTGCCAGTGTGTCAGACAAGCTATTGAAATAGCCCGCGGTATTCACGTCAGCAACAGCGTCAGTAGTTTTGTATGCGTAAACGCTTGGAGCTTGACCTCGCTTGGCGGCAGATACTACCGTCCAACCTGTACTTGAAAAAGCCATTTTTAACTCCTTACGCCTCGCGGCAAGTGATTTTTACGATACCGTCGTCGTCAATGGCAACTGCACCAGCAGAGAACATTGAGGCAACCAAGAATGATGTCTTCTCAGGAACGTAGTTGATTTCGGTTTTAGGAGACATACCTTCAGCCATGCCCATCGCGTCGCGGTGGAAAGCGTAAACAGTACGGTCGCTAGAACCATCAATTGGCAAGCCACCCTCTGAGCGGTCGCCCAAAGTGATGAATGAGAAGCCCAAGAATGTGCTGATGTCGCCCTGAACCAACGCCTTAACGGTGTTGAAGTCAGAAGAGGTTACAGCGGTTTCACCTAGCAAAGAAGCCAAAGAGTCGGCATGAATAATCATGGTACGACCTTCCATTGGCACGTTGTTAGCGTCCATCAAACGTTTAGCTTCGCGCAGCTTGGCCACGTTCAAGTTAGTGGTTGCACCACCGACACTGTTAGCAACGGTCAATGAAGTGCTTGAAGCATTCAGCGCATCCAACACCAACTGGTCTTGGCGGCGGCCGATTGCGTTAGACACAACTTGCACCAACTCGCGACGCTCGTCAAAGTTGACTTTTTGTTGCATGAAGATGTCTGAGTACTCAGCAGCGATGTAATCGCTCATGGTCGCAGTTACTTGCGAGTAGCTGACATTCAACGGAGCAACGTCAGTCTGGGGTACGCGGACTTGAGCAACGCCCTTGCCGATTTTGGGGAACTTGTATGTTAAGCCTTCAACACCTGAGCGAACACGGACAGCGCCTCGCAATGTAGCAGTTGCCTGATACGCTTGCTTTACTTCCGCATCGAACAGGGTAACAAAAGCTGTACTAAGATTGATAGCCATTTTGTTTTCCTTACGAAAAGTTTGTTTAGGATTTACGCTGTCGATTGGCCGCTATGCGGGTCATTAGCTTGCAGTACGGTGCCGGCGTGTTGAATACAACAATGATAGGGTCTGATTGCTCAGATTAGCCTTACGCGCATTTTACAGCAGAATAACACTTAGCTGTCAACTGTTAGGCGTAAAAAAGCCCCTGACTTGCAGGGGCGTAACTCTAAAAGGGTATTGAGCTTAATCTGGGTAGTGCTCGTTAAAGAGTCGTTGGACCTTGGCCCGGTACGATGGGTCGGTCAAATACTCCGGCTTGCCCACCATCTCTTGCAACTCATCCTTACTCATTGCAGAGCTAGGCGCAACTGATGTAGCTGGTATGCGGCCCTCGTATGTGCCGCGCAGTTTCATCAAAGCTTGCAAGCCATTAGCAGTGCCACCCCAAACCTTGAACTCATCAAAGTCGGACTTGCTCCAAATGCCCTTGCTGACAAGGCCCTGCGCCCAAGTAGCCATGTTGTTGATGATGGCGTCTGCATTAGGGCCTAAAGCTTCGCGCTCCTGCTTTATGCTTAGTTGCGCTTCGGCCTCTTGGTTGTCGCCCATTGCCGTAATTTGCGATGCCAATTCGCCAAAAGCCTGCTGGGACAAGCCGTACTTAGCAGCCCAGCCCATGTAAGTCTTTACAACTGGATCTTCGGCAGAGATATTCTCAAGACCATCTAGGCTGTAGTTCCCGTCTTCTGGTGCCTTGTGTTTGCCAGAGCGGAATTGCTTTTCTAGCTCGGAATAAGACTTGCTGATACCTTCAAGGTCAGGCTCATTTGAATCTTTGTTCCAAAATTTTTCCGGCCAAAAGTCTGGCCTCTCCAGCGGAGTTTCTTTATCTACTTGCTGGTGTGCGATGTCTTGCTCTTGGCTCTCGGTTGTCTGCTGTTCGTCAGCGCTAACGCTGTCTAGCAGGCCGGAGTTGTCATTTGCTTCATCGGTCATTTATGTTTTGCCTTTCGGATGCGGGCTTCAATATCGCGGATGACAGAATTCTGCCCTTCCCTCCATTGCCCAAAAGAGGAATCCGCGCCGGGTTCCCAGCACGGCTGCTCTAGGTAGAACTGTCGCAAGTGTGCCAGTACCTTTTTGCCGGCTTCGGACTCAAAAGCCCTAGCCATCAAAATGTTAACGTCCAATACGCTTTGATCTATTTCGGCCGGTTGAGCGATGGACTCTAAGTCTTCCCAACTCATGCCATGCCCTGCTGCTGTTGTCCACCCATCTCGGGCGGCTGGCCTTCAGCCGGCATGCCTTGCGGGCCTTGCGCCTGGGCAGCCTGCTCGGCCATTGCTGCTTGCTGCGTCATCTGCTGAATTAACGCGGCGCGTTCTTCTGCCGTGTTACGCAGCATTGCTGGAATGCCTAGCTTGTCGCCGATGTAGTCCAAAGTCTCGCCAACCTTTACAGCCAACTGGCCTTCTGGTCCAAGACTTTGCGCAATCTGCTGATACTGGATGATTGAGTTGATCTCATCCATGCTTTGCGCCATGGCCAGTGGTGACGTGGCCGTGACCTTTACCTCCAAACCATTGACTCGCAACGGCAGGTCAATCATGCCGCCCTCGTCCATGACCTCCAGCACCTTGCTGACCAACGGAATCATTGTCTCGTTAATCAATCGGCCAAACGCGCTGCCAAGATTTTGTGACAACTCTTTCATGCGCTCAACAATCTCAGTTGCTGATCGTGCGCTCATGTTGTCAGGCGGCAGCGACTCATCCAGCAAAATGCGTTTAATGTTTTGACGTAAGTCTGTGATGATGATCTGGCTTACGTTAAAGTCACCGGCGCGTGGTAGCGGCTTAAGGGCCTCGCCTTGCGGTCCGCCATTGCGGGCAACTGGAATGATGGCACCCGGTACGATTCGCACAGTGGCCGGGTTAAGCACGCCGTCGTCGGCCGCGGTGTACACACCAGTAATCGCAAGCGATGCGTTTTTAAGCAACAACTCAAGCGTCTTGTTTAGCGTCTTGATGTCTGGCAGAGCAGTCAGCACCGGACCTCGGCCATAGATCTCGCCTGCCACTTTCATGTAGCGCGACACAACCCATGGGCTTGTCTTCTTGCGCCGGTAAACTAACTCCGAATTGCTCTTCTCGTGAATAACGTGGTAGCAGTAATCGCCACGGTCGTAGTCGTAGACGGTAGCTTCGATCAAGTCCACCTCTTCAGTGGGCTTCTCTTCAATCTTGCGTTGTAGCTCTGGCGGGATAACTGCGTCAGACCACTGCTGCGCAATAGACTCGCCTTTAATACGCATCTTGCGGTAGACGTTGTCCACCTGACCGTTTACACCCTCTTCAAACGACACCAAGTACTGAGGCACTGGGATAAAGTTAATTGGGTTTACCGCGTCACCGGGCTGCACCATCATAACTGCCGTGCCAACAGACAGGTCAAGCAAAAACTCGCCAATGGCTATGTCAAAGTTAGACTGCTTTAGAACGGCAAACATTTTCTCAAGGTAGAGATCAAGTGCTCGTTGCGCTTCGGCTCGGCGCTCAAACGGTATCTCGGTACCCGGCTCCAACCTGCACCACTTGCGCTGCGATGGGAAAATGCCCGATTGCAGTTTGTTGGCAAAACGCTGGGTAGATCCAATTGCAGTCGAGTCAAACACCCGCGTCATTTTTTTGCGGCCAGTGTGGTTGCTTTCGTAGTCCCCGCTGTACAGGTTGCGCTGCGGTAAAGCAAACTCGTAGGCGTCTTCGTAAAGGCTGCGGAAGTCTTCTTTGCGTGTTTGCGCTATTTTTTGGCGCTGAAGTATTTTTTCAACCGATAATTTTTTAGGTGCCATTATTCGTACCAGTAAAGTGAGAGGTGGGCGACTTCGGATGACCCAGACTTGTTAGTTAATCGCACCATGTAATTTGTTAGCGGGTTAAGCACCCACTCTAAACTTTCAATGTGGCCACCGGCGTTTTTGCTGCTGCCGCTTGCAGCGCCTCCGTCTAGAAACGTGGCCGACAACACCGTCCCGACGCTTGAAACAGTCGGGTCAACTACCATCGCCACATCACTTGTCTGCGGATTAACTCTGCGCCTACATACTGGCGTGTACGTTGTGCCACCACTAGTGACAGTTCCTTCGTACAAATAGATCTCAGCCGCAGCGCCGCACTCAGCCGTGTAGGATAAATGCGGAGAAACACCCGGGGCGGCGGCAAACACCATATCAATAGATGCGTTGTCGGCTAACTTGTTGTTTGCGTCTTTAAACACATGAGAGTAAAAACCCCGGCCCTCGTGCAAACGCTGATGATTGATGTCTATCGTTATAAGCGGATGGTCAGAGCCAGCCACTATTTGCTTGTCGTCGCCGTCCTGTTGGGTAAGCGTGGCTAACTGAGCCTTTGTCGATTGCGACTCACGATCAACAAAAATGGTAGTCATTTTTTAGGCGCTGGTTTTGGTTTTGTTTTTTTAGCCGGCGCAGTCGGTTTGTATTTCATCATGGTTATGCTCCCAGCGTGTCTTGCTTTACGCCCAACTCAGCGTCAGCGCGCTGGCTAGATAGCAAAGCTCGGCGGCCGCCTCTTGTGCGCGACTTAATTATGCCTTGATTGGCCAAGGCTGCTTTTGTTTCAGAAGCCTTTAAGCTTGTTTCTTGCTTTTCCAAGTTGGCAGTGGCTGTTGCTGTGGACTGCTTTTGCATCTCCAAGGCTTGCGCTTGTTCTGGGGAAGCCTTGCCTGTAATCATTCTGGTAATACCGCTCATTTTTACACCTTTGACATCATAAAAAAATCAGACCCGTCTGTGCCGTATTTACGCATTAACCCCTCGATTTCAAAACCAAGAGACTTAGCCCACCGCACAGCTTTTAAGTCCCGACATCTTACAGTCATTTGCAGTCTATGCAAACCCCCTGCTTTCATTCTGAAATCAACAAAGCCATGGGCCACTCTGGTTAGTGTCTTCGCGTGTTTGCGGCCATCCGCGCCCAGCATCAGCCACATCTCTTCAACGCCATAAAACAAGGCAAGCGACCCAAACACCGCGGCGGGCTTCCCGTATAGCATCGCCGTATAAGCAATGCCAGACGACGTTTGATTTTGGAGAATGATATCTGGCGATGCCACCTTGGCGACCTCAACCATGTAGTCGTCATCTAAGTTTAAGTGCGCATAGTGCAGTGCGCTGTATTTGACTAGCTGTACCTCTGGCGGCAGGTCAACGTAATCAAGCAAAGAGGTCGAAATCTGCATTGGTAACTGTCTGCGCAATAAATGATTTACCACTGGACGGCCTAGAGCCACGGGTAAGCTGGCGGTATTCGCCGCCGCCAGTTAATAGGTAGCCAAAGGCGTCGCCAACGTGTGAGTGTTCGTTCTTGTTTGGCGTGTCTCGAAACCTATCTTGGCCAGCGCCAACTGCAATTCGCTTAAAGTGGTAGCCACCAGACAATGATTTGCGCAGCAGCTTGCATGATTTGTTTACCAGTAAGCCGGGTTTACCCATAACCATGCGGTTCATTGGCGCGGCCGATGCTTCACGACGAGCTTTGAAATCGTTGGTGGCCGTTGGTTCTGCCTTTAATCCAAGGCTGCGCAAGTATTCAAATGCCGTGGTCTCGTAAATAGCATCTCGCTGCATACCAGCCGGGTCACCCCAGATGCGAATGTCATGTTTTGGGAACCTAGTTTGCAGCTCGGCCATCAATGCTTGGCCAAACCGCTCCAAACCCATGTCGAACGTTACGATTTCGTGCAGCACGCGCCACTGGCCATTAGCCATACGCTGGCCAAACACGGCCGCAGGCGTCAAACCAAAGTCTAGACCAATCTGGATCGGCAGCGACGGGTCTACCAGCAAGTCAGCAGACATGATGTTGTCGTCATATTCTGGCCACACCGGCTTACCGTCCTGAACAAACGTGTATTTACCCTCTGCATAGCAGCGAATCCAGTCTAGAGTTTTGCCAGCAAGCTGCTGGAGGTAGTAACCACCCGGCAAATTCTTAATGTTTTCCGCTTTAGAGTTAATCTTCCACCATTTGCTTGACGCAAAAATGTGGTCGTTAGCCTCTGGGTTCTCCGGCAGGTCTTCGGCCGGCACCTCAATCACGCCACCAGGCTGCTTGAAGAACTTCCATGCGTACTTGCCGGTGATCAGCTCTTTCTCGGCCACTTTGTGCCACCAATGGTCGTCGTCCATCGGGTTGGTGTCCATCCAGATGCCGTGCCATGTAGCGCCGCCATCCGACTTGTTGGGGTAACGGCCAACCCGGTGGGTCAACCCGTCGATCACAGCCTTGGGCAACTCTTTAGCCTCATTTACCCACGCGCCGGTAAGCTCCAACGACAGCAATTTACGCACGTCCTTTGGTTGGTCAAGGGCCAAAAAGATGACCTCGCAGTCAATACCGGCGGCGTCACCTCGTGGGGGCAGCTTGATGTGGTGGGTAATAGGTGGCGTGTGCAAAATTGGGCCGTAGACGTTCTCTGGGAACAGGTCCGCCCACGTCTTCAAAGTGGTGGTCTTTAGCTCTGGGTAGCTGTTACGAACAACAACAAAGCGCGTGTACCTAATACCGTCTTTGGGGCTGGGCTTTTGCTTTACGGCGCGCATCATAACCTCAGCCGCACAAACGTAGGACTTGCCGCTACCCACCGGCCCCATCAAGCCGCGTACAAACGCATTGGTTTGCAAGAACTTGAACGCAATGGGCGAGCCACGCAGATCAATATTCATGCTTGTTAGCTGGTGTTCACTCATTGGTGGTGGCGTCCTCAATGTCAGGGCCTTGCACGTTAATGGCAATCACCGACGGCTTTTGCCCATCGTCAGGCGCGTCAAGTAAACCAGAGGCTTTGGCCAAAATGCGCAGCACTTGCACCTTGTCGTACAACTCAAGCTCAATAGTGGCCGCGCCGTCTTTATCAACACGCTGCTTAATCGACTTGATCGACTGGATTGCGTGCTCAGGTATGCGGTTGGAGGCCTTGACCTTCACATTACCCATGTCGTCCCACTCAAAGATGTCTGTAATTTTGGCGTTAGCCATTGTCAGCAATGAGTAAGCGACAGCCTCGCGGTTGGCAACAATGGTTTGGCTGCGCTCAATGCGTTGTACAACGTTACGAACCCCGCCCCAGTTCTTCATGCTGGGGACAGAGTTGCCTTTCATGGCCGCCATTAGAATGGGATATCGTCGTCCAAGCCGGTGACCGCGGCGGGCGCTGGTGCAACGTCCTGTCGCGGGACCTTGGCTTTACCGCGGGTAATCTTGAAGTACTTACTGCCAGACTTGCTGCTGGTGTTTAACCACGCATTCAGGTAGTACTCAGTGCCATCGTCGTCGGCCCAAGTGCCGGTGTAATCGGGATGAGTCTCAGACTCTTTTTTGGTGTTCTTCATCAAGAAACCGCTGTTCACTCTAACTTCCATTTTGTAATCCTGTATATAAAGTTGATTGACTGCTGGCGCGTGTTAACTCTTCTTTTTTACCGGCTTTGCAGTTTTAGCAGATTGCTTAAACGCAGCAGCAGTAGGCGCACCTTTACTGCCCACCGGCCTCATCTTCTCCTTACTGCCAGCGGCAATACGTTCTTGCTTGGCGTTGATGTTTGCGTACAGACCTTTAGATGGCATTATAAAACCTCAATTTGTAAAGTGATGAGACCCAGATGCTATCACTATTAAACAAGGTCAGTCAACAAAAATATACGCAAACGCTATTGCAAATACAGGCCGGAATCGGTACATTAACTGGTGGGGCCATCACCCAGCCCTCCAGACGGCAGGCAGCTTACCAACTGGGATAAACGTGACGAATCGGCCGGTACTCAAGTAGCAACAGCGAACAGGTCCAACACAGTCGAGCGACTTAGTAGTCTAGATAAACAAGGTGCTGCAACGCTTCTAGCGTTAATACACATTTTTTTATGTGGGTGCCTGTACTCGTCCAAAACACAGCAGCCATCACCTAGCAACAGCCATTCCCCGCACCGCTGATTATTGAGAAAATTTTGAGTAAGGTCCCCCCTCGGTATATGGCAGGGGCAGGGGGGCAAGGGTATACCCTTAGCGCAGACGTATTACAGAACCGCCAGCCCAGCACCGCCTGACAGCGCGCAAATAGGTACCCCCCCTCCTCTCGCGAGCCGATGGGTACCGCATACTTAAGGCCTAGCTGCACAGCGCGACTTAACATAATGGTCATTGTGGAATATGTAGTTGCGGGGCATAGCAGTATCAAGGTACTACTCGAGCAGCCTTCGCAGTTGCGCACTGATCTGGTCTGAGGTTAGCTGATCCTTGCTGATGCCCAGCCGATCTGCCGCCATCTCGACCGCCATCGCCAGCAGCGCCGGCTCCACGCCAGCGAATGAGTGGTCTGAGAGAGAGCCAATTTCGACTAGCTCCCTATTAACATCCCTGCTCTTAGATAGCGGAACACTATCAGGTATCGCCACTTGATTACCTTTGTCTATCGGTGGCCTACCTCTGCGCTTAGGCTGCTTCATCTTTTCCATGATTTCCATCTCCTGCTTGTGTAGTTGATACGGTGCTAAATCGCCGCTGATTGTGGCGGCTTCGTCTGCGCTGATGTCTTCTCTGAACACGATTTGTCTGGTGTGCGCTCTGATCTTGCGGTAGCCAAAGCTAATGATCCTGACGTAGCCTTTGTCCACCAGCGCCTTGAGTAAGTACGCTGCGCGGCGCTGGCCTACGCTTAGGTCTTCACCTACTCGCTTAGTGCCTACCCATGTCAGGCCGCCTTTGTTGCTGTAGCTACCTAAAACCAATAAAGCCCGTAACTCCATTGGCCGCAGTCCCCTGTCCTTGGCTGCGCGCAGTGGCACTACTGTCAGTACGCGCTGGTCCTCGATCTGTTCGCGCTTGACTATCTTCGGCGCTTTGCCGAGCTTGATCGCCACAGGGCTGCCATAAGCGCTCTTAACTCCATCATGGCCGGTCTGCCTCTGCGGTCCTCCACTTTGATTAGATACCCGCTCTTGCTGGTCTTCCCACCGGGCTTTGCTTTGTCCGGCAACTTCTCGATTACCCATCTTGCTTCGCATTCCAGCATCCATTCTTTTGAGTAGCTGCTGACCACCCGGCCATCAATTAACGTCACCGGCTTGGCCCCTTTGTGATGTTTGTGGCAGGCGTGGCACAGCAGGTTGCTATCGGTAGTGTTCGACATTGTCTGTCACCCAGATAAACACACTGGCGTATCCGGCAAACAAACACACCACCAACACCACCGACATGACCTTGGCAAACGCTGCTATATTCTCCAGCCAATGCAGCGGTATGTCTATACGGTAATCAATGATCGGCTTGTCTGGCTTTGGCATGCGCTTTGGATTGATGCGTCTGCGCAACCATGCGTTGGTGCGTCTGATTTCTTTTTCTGCGCTCATGTTTTTCTCTTGTGATATTTATAGAAAACGTGGAAACCAATGACTTCAGTCATCTTTAATCTATTTGCCCACTGCGGGTAAACAGCTATTGTGTGATAGTGCGTTGACCTTTGTGTGTTGTCCTTTAGCCTGCCTGCCATTGCCTTGGCCACTACTCGTTGCACCTTCTGCGTGTACGCCACCAGCTTTGGGTTTCTAGCCCTGTAATCGTTTGCCCAGCTAAACTGCTTGCGTTGATAAACAACTTTGCAGATAGAATTCGGCCAGCGCTTACTTGCGACCCTGTTTAAGACTACGTTAGCTACCGCTCTGATGCCCGCCAAACTCTCGCCACGTGCCTCGTAGTGCAGATTGTCAGCTAAACATTTAGCTTGCTTAGAGTAAGGCACAGCCAATGCCGATGCCGGTAGCATCAACACGGCCAGCAGTAGCTTAAGCACTGCCTCTTGCGCGGATGGCTTTGGCACACCAAGTCGCCAGCACATCCTCGCCGTCGTATTCGGCGTCAATGTCGTCACACACCTTTGCACATGCCTCACGCTCTGCTTTCACAGCATCTTCAATACACACCCGCCACAACTGCGAGTGCTTGTTGTTGTAGTCGTTCCTGACGAGTTCGGCAAAACGTTCGAGCTGCGTTATCACCCCTGGATGCGGAACTCTCATAAAAGCATCCGCAATTCCAGCTTCTCGCGCCAGCTCAATAACTTTTTCTATGTTCATGTCCTCATCTCCCGTTCAATATCCAGCAGAATCTGCTCTGCTTGTTTAAGTAGCCAAAGCACATCCGGACCATTGGCGCGATTAGACGCAAAATACAATGAGCCGTCGGCCTCGTAGCCAACAATGACCACTTCCGTTAGCTTGCCCACTGCTCCAGTGAGCGCCTCGTCGGGGTCAAAGTCAAAGCGAGACTCGCCTTCATTAAGGCCAATGGGAAAGTCGATTAATTTAGCCATTGTTCTTCTCCTTCTTGAAAAAACTCATCTTGCTCATCTTTGTTCATCTGAGCAAAGGTCTGAAAGTGATTCTCACCGCAACAGTGAAACCGCACCTTTTCTTGTCCGCAGTAGCAACAGTACTGTGTACCGTCTTCCATCATCTCTTGCTGTGTCATTTCACATTCTCCTTATCGTTGATAACTTTTGCCTTCTTCGACCTCAGCACATCGCGGACAATACGTTGCGACCTGTCTAACTCACCCACCGTCACGATTTCTAATTGCTCGTCGTGTAATTGCATTGCCTCGTCCAATGTTTGCATCTCAGCACCCTTCAAGATGTAGTGGTCTGTCCTCATACCGCGTTTGCAGACCTCTAGAAGCGCGTCTAAGCCATTTTTTGCAACAAAAGCATACTCACTACCAAACCCCATCAGAACAAGCGCCTCGGTGGTATTCAAGGCGTTTATGAGCATGTCTAGCTCTTTGCGCCCAGCTTGACCTTTGACAAGCATGGCCAAAGCGTTGTGATTCTTCAATTTCAACGTCAGCAGAGAGCCTTCGTGCTGGGCCACTGGGGTTACGCTTTCCACCACAAAGGCCAGCGGGTTAGCCAACATTGGTTTTGGTTTGTACTTGCTCTTTTTACGCATCATTTCCCCAATGCTTGTTTGATCTGAGCGCGTATATGCTCGGGCATGGGCTTGGCAGCCTCACGGTCTTGATTGATTCTGGCAAGCACAGGGTCAATCCCCGGCTTGGATGGCACTGTAGACCGAGCAATGTCAGCGGCCTGCTGGGTATAGTTTTTCTTCTCAGCGACCCACTCGGCTTTAAATGAGGCCCAGCCCCGGACTACCGTCTCAGACAGCGCTTGCTCAAGAGTCCAGCCAGCTTTCTCTGCCTCGCGTTGTATGCCGGTAATTACCAGCTTGCTTACGCGTGCTTTCTTGCGCTTGCGGTGCTCAACAAACTCTTGCCAAACAGATTGAGAGACGCCTTCAGGCGTAAAGTTGTCTTTAACTGGTTTATGGGTCTTGGGTATTGGGTATTGGGTATTGGTAGCATTGCCTTCGCTATGCGTTCGCATTGCGCTTGCATCACCCTTTACTTTTCCCCACCTAATTTTGGCAGACACGGACGCCTTGCTAGACTTTTCAACCATTCTGGCGATCTCTTGGTCTGCGCGAGTAGACACCCAGCCCGCATCAGTCTGCTCAAAGAACTCATCCAAAACGACTGCTATGCAATCGCTATGCGAACGCATGCGTATGAGCCTTGCAAGCTCTTGCACGTTGAGGGGCAACGGCTGCTCATGCAAATAGTAGGCGTCAAGCAAACGCCTGTAGGCTAAGTCTTCCATCTCATCAAGATGGCTTGTGTGCGACGTGTAGTCGCCAATGTGAAACGTGTAGTAGTGCATAAAGCATCTCCGCGTAACTCCCAAAAAAGAAACGACAGCAGGCGGGGAGTTCGCTTTTCGGTCTGCTCATGACTTCAGACCTAGCCGTGTTTCAAACTAGTATACCTAAAAAACGACCTCGATCATGGTCACCTCTACGCAAGGGTGCATGCCGTAGCGTTTGCTGACGTGCAGGCTAACAACTTGGCCATCATCCGTGTACAGAATGCCATTGCAGGCGTCTAGGATGCTCTTAGCGTGGTTGTCTAAGTCTTGCTTATTGGTAGGTAGAGTGCGGCCCTCTAACGCTTCCTGCGTCTTTTTCTTGGACCACGACTTAGCTATTGGCAACACCACCACAATGCCAACGGCCACCGGCCACTCAACCGGCGCGCTGCTGCCCATTGCGTCACGCGCTGCTTCGGCCACCTCAGCTTCCCACGACTTGGTCTTTTCTGGTGTGTATGTGTGTATGTGGCTGCCCCTGCGAGAAAACCTTGGCCTGCCCTTGGGGACTGGCACCCCAAACGCTACAAATTCCACTGTGAATGCCATGCTGCTGCTCCAATTTGGTATCTGATAGGTCGCCTGTCATGTACAGGGCTTTATTGATGACAAATGCGCTGTAAATGTCACCATCTCTGACGCGGTCCAGCAAGGCTTTAGCGGCTTGTGGTGTCATAGTGGTAACCGCTCTGGTTGATCATGGCGCTAAGACGGTCTTGCACGTCGCTGTACTGGCCAAGGTGAGAGACAATCAACTCCTCAACTAGACTGGCCTGCGACCTGCGCTGCTCTCTGGCTGCACGCATCAGTAGTTCTTTGGCCGCAGGACGTACCCGCACAAGGATGGCAATAGGTTTATCGATCATGGTTTGGATTATAGATATCTGCATGAAAGCAACGCATCAGTGTAAACCCCTATACCGCTACCCTTTTATTTCTGGCGTAATTGATTTCAGGGCGATATCAGTCACCCTGTTTTTAAATCATCCACTAGGAGATCAAAATGAAAGTTTTTACATACGACACAGCCACCGGATCAAAAAGCGAGCAAATTGCAGACATCCAGCCGCCCTGCGGACTGAGAAGCCTTAAATTGGCAAAGTGCAGATTGCCATCTGCGCGCAGTGGCACGCAGTGGGCAGTGGCAACAGCCGCTGAAGACAAATCAAACAACCCAATTGAGTTTGACCAAGCAGTTTGTTTTTGCCTTGGCCAATTCACAGCAGGAACAGACACACATTGGCAGTGGTATGTATTGCTGCCACAAGATTAATAAACCAACGGGGCTTCGGCCCCTTTCAGGAGAAATTTATGTCGGTCGATCTTTCAATACACAACGTTACAAAAGTAGAGCTTGGCCCTACCGTAACCCATTCAAGCAATGGCCAAGATTATGAGTTAACAACACGCGACATTTTGATCACGCACCAGAATGGCCAAGTGTTTACCTTGGCTTTGTTTACGCATTCCGACAACCAACCTTTAGAGGTATCTGTATGAGCCACCGTTACCAGCCACCCATCGAGCGCAAGCCGGCATCTAAGCTTCGCGCCATTGTTTTAGACTGCCTTTTTGCTTTGGCCTTGGCCTTGGTTTTAGCCGGTGGAACCGTTGAATATTTGTCGAGGTAACTATGCCCTACTCAACCAACCCACTTCAGCGTTACGCGCCACCAATCGACGGCAACGTCCACCGCGCTTTGTCCCACCTTATTGCTAATGGCGCGTCTAACATAGACAGTGTGTACGCAATCAGCCACCGAACAAACCAAAGCCGCGCTAACTGGCGCTCTGAATCTCTTGTGCCATCTGCCCAAAAAGGCTTGATTGAAATAGACGATTTGATTATTCGGTTAACCGACCTTGGCCGCGAGTTTTATTGGTACCAAGAGGGCCGCCGCAAGGTGTCATCTATGCCCAAACGCGATTACACCAAACTAATGGACCGACCCACCTACGACTTTGCCGAATTAAACATTAAGCCAGCGCGTGTCGGGGCCATGGACTTTATCAACTTGCCTAGCCGGATAAACAACCGACGCGAGTACCGAAAGGACGCAGAGCTATGAAACTATTTGGCATCGACTGGCGTAAGCTTTACCGCAGGACAGACCCACACACATCAATGGAGGCCGCTAAAAATGTAAACACCACCAAGCTTGAGCGCATTGTCTACGACGTTGTTTGCTTACACCCCAATGGCTGCATACAGGATCAGGTGTTGGCTGCGTTGCCAGGCAAACCGTACAGCAGCGTAACCGCTCGGTTCTCAAGCTTAATCCGCAAGGGTTTGATTGAGCCAACTGGCGAAACAAGAACCGGTAAATCTGGCCGTCAACAACGAGTACTTAGGAGCACACCATGCCAAAATTAACATCAGATACCACCCTGTCATGCTCACAACTGCCATCAGTGATGGGACACAGTAAATGGTCTACACCTAACGACACCCTAAATTTCTGTGTAACCGCTTTAGACGGTCAAGATCCACGCACAGAGGCCGGCGAGGCAGCAGACTGGGGTAACCTGTTGGAAGAAAAAATTCTAGGTGTGATGGCCCAACGCCTTGGCCTAGAGTCGTGGGTCATTCCAGAGGAAGCCTACGCTCACGCAGATCTGCCGTTGGCCTGTAGTCTTGATGGCATTGGCCGCCCAAATGGCGCCGTGGTGATCAAGCACAATCCGGCTGCCGGCATTTACGTCATGGACGGCGACGAAATCGAGATCAGTGGCGATGGCATCTTAGAGTCCAAGTTGACGCGTGGCTACCCAGAAGACACGCCGCCCCTGTACCGCGGCCCTTTGCAAGTCCAAGGCCAGATGATGTGTACAGGTTTGCAATGGGCGGCTATTGGCACGCTGTACTCAGGCGTTGAGCTACGCATCTACCTGTACAAGCCACACGAGGCCACACAGGAAGCCATCTGGCAGACAGCAGAAGACTTTAACCTCCGGCTTATTACATACAAAGAGACAGGCGAGATCGAGTGGTACGAGCCAGCAACATCTAAGGACGCAGACCGAGTCTGGGATGATGCCAACGACGCAGACATTAATTTGGGTGAAAACTTTGAGTCCATTGCCGCTGCCGTTGTTGACCTCAAGGCCAAAAAGAAAATATTAGACGGGCAGGTTACTCACCATGAGCTTGAGCTTAAGAAGGTTATGAAAGACTTCAGCAGCGCGCAAGCTGGCCGCTACAAAGTTAGCTGGCCTATGCGTCACTACAAGGCTTCGCCTGAAAAAATTACACCAGCAAAAGAGGCTTACTCAATTCGCCAGTCAACACTAACCATTAAGGAAATCAAATGAACAAGATAGCCGCGGCTTTTGTAGCTGCTAAAAAAGAGTTTGCTCCTGCTTTAAAAAGCAGCACCAATCCACACTTTAGAAGCAAGTATGCTGACCTTGCTGGCTGCCTCGAAGCAGTCAATGATGCATTGCTAAACAATGGCATTGCTGTCTATCAAGAGACATCAGCAGACCTCGATGGAGTGACCGTAGAGACTGTGTTTATGCATGAAAGTGGCGAGGTCCTGCGCGGTGGCAAGCTGCATGTACCCGCTGCAAAGCAAGACCCGCAGGGATACGGTAGCGCGCTGACATACGCTAGGCGTTACAGCATCATGGCGGCGTGTGGCATAGCAGCGGAGGACGACGACGGCAACGCTGCTTCAAAAGCCAAACCACGCAATGCTTTGGACAATGTGCAGCCAGCAGTGCAGGGCTTACCATTGATGCTGCCAAACAATAGAACCTACGCCGTCCTTAAGGATTCTGGCCAATGGGTTAACGAGCTAGTGGGGTTGTGTACTAAAGTCAAAGAGTCCGGCAAGTTGTCGCAAGAGGATAAAATTCTAAAGCTTTCCGATATTGGCAAGGCCAACGAAAAGCAAATTAGCAAACTGGACTTTGAGTTACAAACCCACGTCTCACTTGCTTTAACCACCAAACCCAAAGAGGCTTAATATGGACACCACTAATTGGCAAATGGATTGGACCTTGCTTGAAGAAGAGTATCAAAGATATTGCATCAAATGCCAAGACAATAAGGTGGTGCCAATGTCTTTTGGGGATTGGTTTATGGTCGAGCCGCGTGAGCTAAACGACTAAGCCATTTCAAAATGAGGGCCGTCGATAAAGGGTCGGCGGTTCTCAGTTCTGCGCGTGTCAATGTAGTGATTCATTGCATCTTCCATGGTGTCTGCCCATTCGCAAATGTCGGCCACGTTCCACGCAGCGCCCCATCGCATTGGCATGCCAACCTCACGCGCAGCTTGTGCCATGGCATCGGCAATGTCGTCGTATAGATTAAGCTCCCACGAAACGTTTCCATCGACGTAGGCAACCAGGTCTACAGCCTCGCCAACCAGATGCTTTGATTTCATAGTTTTGCTTTTGCCGGCGGCCACATACTTGCGCTGTGTTTCTTCGCTACGCAACCCTTCAGACACGCCAAAGTCCACCTTGGTAATCTCAATGGCTCGCAGGACCACAGCCTTTAGCTCAGGACGTACGCCGTCCAGTCGATCAAGGCTGCGTTGTGATAACTTAAATGTCATTTAGATGGCTCCTTGCCGGTGGTGTCGCTTGCGCCTAAGAAAAAGTTCATTATCGTAGCTATGACCGTACCTAGCAAAAAGCCTAGTATCGTGTCAGCGAACCGCACGTTCTCTTTTGGTATATCTAAAAAGGTCACGCAGGCGATATACACCACGGCAAAGGTAGACCAGAAAGCCGCTAGGTAGTACACGAACCGCTTAGAGAACACATCGCTTTGGTTCAGCGCGGCTGTCTGCATAGCTCGTGCGTCGGCTCGGTCCGCTAAAACCGCTTTGAACTTTTCGTGCTCCAACTCGCGCATCTTTTGCGCAGCCGCTGGGTCAGCTTTAATTGCCGCAGTGACCGCCTCCAACTCGTCAGCAACCCCGAATTTGGCAGCCAGCGCGCTGACTGCCAACCCGCCCAGAGGCCCAGTAAGAGCAGTAGCAATCGCAGGTGCTGCATTTTTAAGTAATCCCAATAGTTCGTTCATTGTTGCCCGCCTTTAGTTACCACAAACCATACAAGCAGCAAAACAACGCCGATGCCTGTTACCCCTAGCAGAAACACCGCCACGCCCGTCAGCACGCCTTTAATGGCTTGTATGCGCTTGCGCTTCTTCAGCACTATTGCACGCGCCACGGCCTCGCGGGTTTTCCGTGCTTCCACCTGAAATGCAAGCCACTCATCCCACAAGCCTGGCCGGCCTTGGTAGATGAACATTTCTTTGATCTGTATCTCGTGCTGCTTGATTTGCTCAAGCGCAAAGAATGCTTCTGAGTCTGAGCCGCTTGCCTTCTTGGAAATCTCTGATTTGGAATCAAAGAACTTAAAGATGTGCTGACCTGCCGACATGATGTCGCCACCGTTGGCAATGGTTTCTTTTATGACAGCAAAGGCTGCGTTGGCAATAGCCAGTTCAGCAAGCACGCTAGTTCATCTTTGACAATACTGTCAGTAATAGAACCATGATTGTGCCGGTCGCCGTAAGCAGGATTGTTTCCAACCGCTTAACGCGACCGAACAAATCCTTAAACTGGATACGCACCTCGGTCTTAATTGCAATGACCTCTTTTTCCAGGGCATCAATGCGACTGTGCGCTGTCTCTACGGTGCGTTCCATTTTTGCTCCGAGC
>Ga0222649_1000119_pt1 | contig 30504 bp, 59 predicted proteins | sample AntAcemetagen337_FD_179865 | JGI IMG/M metagenome (GOLD analysis project Ga0222649, IMG submission 179865) | Saline water microbial communities from Ace Lake, Antarctica - #337 | ecosystem: Environmental > Aquatic > Non-marine Saline and Alkaline > Saline | place: Antarctica: Ace Lake... | reverse complement strand
CCGCTAGTAGTTGTTGTGCGTTCTGGTGGGTATTGGCTTGTTTGATCAAAGCCTGTACATCAGCACTGAGTTGACGAGGAGTCAATTTACCGCTAGCCGGCCGTTGAGGAGTCATTTTGTCTATCATCTTCTGCTCCTGTTTGTTGCTGTCTATGTGTCTATTATAACACCAAACAAAGACCCAGTCAACCGATGGGTCTTTAGGAGTTAGGTTGTCTCCAGATCCATTTTAATCAGTTTGTGCTTCAATCTACGTAGTTCATCTTGGGCTTTTTCTAATGAGTGTTCAATTAGATCCTCAGCAGTTCCGTCTGTCATTACTTCTTGGGCATCTTTGTACAAACATCCGCCTAGGTAATTAGCCGCTACTTCATGCCCATCAAACATAACTCGCACACGCAACATGAACCAATCTAGATTGCCGCTGTCGATATCTTGTGCTAACTCAGCGATGTTGTGGCATGATTCATCGAAGAATTGTGATAGACTAAGGTCTTCCCAGGTCTTGTCCACGATAATATCAAATCCGTTACGAGTTAGATCAGCAATAGTTTCGTAGTGTTGCATAGTAGTTCCTTTTAGTGTGTTTGTTTAAGTATTAATTATAGCAGCTTTTGGACAACCTGTCAACCCCAAGCTCGCAATAACCCTGCAGCTCCTATGGTTAATGCTACACCATTAACTATCATCTGCGGCCGGTTGTGCACACGCAGATTCCAAGTCAAGTAGCAGGCACCTCCACCTAAGCCTGCCACAATGTTCCAAGGATGTTGCTCCGGAAAAAAGCTCATCAGCACGTACATTGTTACTAGGAATACAGTGCCTGTCCATTGCAGTGTATTGTTTAAGTTCATCTATAACCCTTTACGCAGGTACAGTATTTTTGCATTTTAAGTCCTTCTGTGTGTTGCTTTGTATGTGTTTATTATAGCGCACTTTAGCCAATTTGTCAAGTGCGCTATGTATAACCCTACACTTTAGTCAACTATTTGCACGCTTGTAGTACGCAGTGCTTGTTGCGCAAAAGCCACAACACGTTGCAGTTCCTCATTTAAGTTTTCTGCACTTAAATCTCCACTTACATAATTGCATTTTGCTTGTGTAGGGAATACATACTTAACCTCGTCGCCTACAAATTTCTTGTGTACGTTAAAAGCAAACTGTGCTTTATATGTGTTTAGTTTTTTGTTTTTAACTAGTTTAACGTAAGCAATACAAGCTGTGTACATTGTGTTTCCTTTTTAGTGTGTATGCATGTATTATAGCGTACTCTAGCCAAACTGTCAACCAAAATGTTTACAACCCTGCGGCCTGTAGGGTTATTCTTTGATATAAGCAGCACCGTCCTCTTCGGTAAGTTGCAGTCGGGCGCCCTGGGGAAATTGGCTGATCAGTCGAGCCATAAGGGCTTCACGATCCGAGCCCTGTCCGATGAACTCGCCGGTGTCTTTACGGTAAGCGAACAATTGGTCTTCGTCCTGTTCGATACGGATATGGATAGCATCTGGCTCCAATGCAGGATCTAGTTCTTCCCCAGCTTCTTCAGCCATCTCTCGAGCCAACCCCCTCAGCTCTTCCTCTGAAACATTAAGGCGCTCCAGCATTTCGCTAAAGACTCCACTGTGGAATCGTTCACTGACCTTCCAGGTAACTGCCGCACTGATGGCACCACAGACTGCACATAGAAAAATCACTTCAATATCTGACATACCTTACCCTTAAAAAAAGACCCCAGGATCTCTCCTGAGGCCGTGAGTTGCTGCCTAATCCGGGAGCGAATCGTTTAGGCCGGCACTGCTTCGGTCATCTCGACAGTAGCTTCTTGTTGTGGACCCGTAAATGGATTCTTCTTTACCACGTAGGCAACTGCTGCTGTGATAGCCGCGTTGTCTTTGCCGTACTGGGTGGAGATCAAGTACTGAGCGATTTCAGTCTTGGTCATTGCGTGTGGAAGATCGATCAACTGGACATCAGTGTGGCCGTTCTTGGCCAGGATCTTGACACGCATTGTGTCGTTAGCAAATCGGATTTTAGTTTTACCTGCCAGCGTTGAAACACCTGCAACTGCGAAAGTCTTGTTAGTAGCCATTTTAAAATTTCCTTCTGTGTGTGTAATGTCGATATCGACAGTTAATTATAACATCTTCTAACCAATGTGTCAACCAATCATTTATCCAATTCGTTGGACTTGAATAGTGACACTTTCCTTCTCGTCTAGGGCGATGATGAACTCATCGTCATAAACCAGATCCTGCATACTCAAGTCAATCATCTCTTCGACTCGAGCTTCGTCCGCGACACCGTTTCCGGCACACTGGACTTCAAATGTAAATTTAATCGTTCTCATTGGCAGCAGCTCCATCTTTGATCCACTCTGTGAGCTCTTCCTCTTCGTAGACTTCTTCGTATTCGGCCATGCTGCCGCTGATATCAAACATGTCATCAAGCTCATCGCCAATGGCAGCTCGCACAGTGTCCGCCTTCTCACCACCGTATTCATACAGGTCGTCACATCCATCTTCCCACTTGCCCACATAGGCCATGCCGGGTTCGTAGTAGTAAAGGGTGACTTCAAAGCCTTGCTCTATCAGTGCTTCACAGACTGCGATGGGCGGGCTCCAAGCTGAATCAAAGGTGCCGTTAAATCCGAGACCATCACTGTCGATCTCAACACTGTCACTCGTCACATCCCACTTGGTTCCCCACTCGGACACATTGAAGTCATACCAATTGCTGTAGCCATACTTCTCGAGGTTGGCAGCGGTCTTTGCTTCAAGCGCAGCCTGCTCTACAGGATCACCTAGGTGGCCTGATGTAGTATCAAGTAGCTCTGCAGGGCACGGAACTACCGCTTGGCAAAGACCACCATTACTAAATGCATCGGCAAGTCGCTGGATCTCTGATTGCTGACCACCACGGACTGTAATTTGATTTTGGCACCAATTTGGCATGTTCGCTCCTTATGTTTCAGTATTAGACAATTGTTCTTCTATCTTGCTTGTGAACAACAGCTCTGCTCGCTGTGCCGCACCCTCGAAAAGCTGACCAATTATACGATATGTCTTTGCCGCGTTCATCTCTGTGACCTCTCCGGCATTGAGAGTTTTGATTGCTTGGCTGATCCACTTGTACTCTGTAGTGGTAAGCATCACGCCACCACCTTTGTAACTACTCTCTGCATACTGTCTTGGAAGATTTTCTGCTGTTTCTTGGTCAACTGGCCGAACATATCAACACACATACTCTCGAAGTAACCTGCGGTATAAGCATGTGAGTATTCAGCTTCTTTACATGCTGCGAACTCTTTCAGTGTCTTTCTGAACTCTTGCTGTGCTGTGCTTGAAAACATTTGCGTTCCTTTTGTGTCTGTATGTGTATATTATACAACCAATCTGCCAATCTGTCAACCAAAATCTTTAACAATCAGCAGGTATAAAATGATCGCTCTTCGTCCTCTTCCTCTTCTTCCAGGATGTCATTCGAACGCATCATATCGGCCACGTCGTCTTCGCTCATGTAGCGCAGCGCCATCTCTGCCACAGCCTGTGCGCTGATCGAGCCTTCGTCCATCATGGCCAATAATTTAGTAGTTGCTTCACGTGTCATTTTGCGTTCCTTTTGTGTCTGTATGTGTATATTATACGATCAAGCAGCCAATCTGTCAACCAATTTGTCAACTAAGATCAACTGTGGCTTTCCTACAACACGACCGCCTTTGTTGCTGGCGTAGAGCTCTGCTATTGCACGAATGTAGAACTGCTCCACAGTTCCGTTTGGATAGACTACCGTGTATTCCATTATGCCTTCTTCATCATTCGCATCAGTTCATTGTGCAGGTAATCAACTTCATCCTGCGGCACATAGAAGTCACTACGAGGATCATAGTATGCACCCTCTTTGACATCGTAGTAGAGTGGGCGGCCGCCAATGTTAAACGGTCCTTCTAGTCCCTTGCGGGCAGTGTAACCTTGAAGCACATCGTTGACTATTCTGTAACCCATCTCGCTCTCCTTGTTGCTGTCTATGTGTTTATTATAGCGCCTTTTGGACAACCTGTCAACCAATTTAATCTAAAGCCACTCCGGGCATAGGGTTTTTACCAGTCCAGTGATCCATTGTGACACAGATGGGATGCTGATGTACTCCTATCAATGTAATTAGATCTACCTGCTTGGCCATTGCTCGGCACTGCACTTGGGTCTGGACGTACTCCACCTTTTTGTCGATGAAGTCGCCCCCCGGGGTGCTTAACATTATGATCAGCACCCAGTTCATTAGTCCATCCTCGAGCCAGCGTAGACCTTGTCCAAGCCCAACCGCTCTTTCAGCACCTTGGCGTAAGCATACGCACCTGCTTCTTTAACTGAGATGCTCTGGGTGCCGTGACCGCTTGGGTTCCAAATCTGCAGGCTACCTGTGTAGTCTTTGCGGAAGCCAAAGCTCTGAAGCGCCTTGCCCATCTTTGAGTTTGATCGCACACCGTACACGTTAACCCAAGCAAAGCCGCAGGCATCGCCCTCGCCAATCTGGGCAAAGGAAATCGCAGCCGCTGTCTGTGCGTGGAGAGCAGCTTGGGCACAGGCTTCTTGTACGGCTTCTAAGTTAAAGTCTTTTGCATTCATAGTTCGCTCCTATTTGCTGTTTAAGTGTTTATTATAACACCGATCGTCCAAACTGTCAACCAATACCCTTACTTCTTTGCGGGCTTCTGTGCTGCTTCGCTGGCTGCGATCTTGCCTGTGTAAGCACTGCCTGCCTTATGGATCAAGCCAGTTGGAGTGATAGTAACAGTTCCGCCGTTTTTTGTAGTGTAAGTCGTTTGCATTGTGTTTCCTATTTGCTGTTTAAGTGTTTATTATACTGTCTTTTGGACAAGCTGTCAACCAAAATCTGCATCTTTTGGAAAATACTTTATCGAAGCGTTAAAAAGCCCTACAAGCGGCGATCACTGTAGGGCTTGGGTTATGCACTAGGGCAGGGCCTGCGCCTGCTGTAGACGGTTTAAACAGGTCTTAGAGGTCGAAGTACTCTGAGGGCTCAGTGGGCTCTGGAGCCAGCACACCGATCTCTTCCAACCAATCGTACACTGTCTCAATTGGACACTCTAGCATTAGAGCGATAGTTTTTGGGCGGTGCCCGTCGATATACATTTGCTCGATGTCGTATGCTAGTTCACTCATGCTCATTTGGTTATTTCCTCAATCTTTTGTTTAGTTTTTTCATACAATGTAGGCTCAGTTACTTCTACAATCTTACTGGCGCCTTTGTGTATCGCCGAGTTTACTTCTTTAGAAAGATCTTCTACCTGTGAAGGATAGTTCTGATAGATTAGAAAGCCTAATAGGGCGACTATGATATATTGCATTATGCATACTCCCGATCTTCAATTACAGATAACATATTAGCAGGAACACGCCACGAGCCCTGGACTGTCTTCACTGTGATATACTTGATTGCGATCTTAGTAACTATACCAGTTACATTCTGTCTTGTAATTGAGTTAGTAAAGTTCACGTTAGCGCCCAGACGCAGGCTTCGCTTGGTTGTCTGTATGAGCTGCGCACGGTTCCATTTGACTGCATCGATGATACTGGTCAGTTGATCGTTGGTCCAAGTGCCGAACATGATTGCTTGGTTGATGTCTTTGATATTCATCTTTCGCTCCTAGTTGCTGTGTGTATGTGTTTATTATACTGCCAAATGAAGCTGTTGTCAACCGAAATATACCCTACTAGCAGCGGGGTCTGTGGCTGTTAAACCACAGCCCCTAGCACCCTAGCCTACTTCTTTGTTATAGATCACAGTCTGTCCAAACGGACTGATCATGTCGCTACCTTTAACGATGAACAAGGTATCTGCATAGTCCTCGTCACCCCACTCACCGCAAGGGTAGCCATCAGTGAACATGATAAACTTCTTAGGCTGGATATCATTCTCTTTCATGAACTCCCAGTTCACCATGAAGTCAGTACCGCCGCCGCCCTTGGGTTCGTACTCTAACAGGTCTTCGCTGTTGTCATGTGTGATCTCTTCATGAGCATAGATCTCTGTATCAAAGCACCATAGGTTAATCTTGAAGTCTTGGTACTGGTCCATGATGCCTTTGATCTCGCTAAGGAACACAGTTGCATCTTCAACACCAATTGATCCGCTCATGTCAATGGCCACGCATACATCGATAGTCTCATCGTTCTTCATGCCTGGCAGGATAGCACCTGACATCTGGCCCTTACGGCTAGGACGACTAAAGGAGTAATCGTTGCGTACGATACTTTGGATGTTCATACGGATCAACTCACGCCAGTTCATCTTAGGCTCAGTCATGTCCTTGATCAGGCGCTGGATACCCCAAGGCACTTTGCCTGCACCAGCTGCCGCCGCTGACTGGATCATTGCCTGCTTGATCTCATCACGGATGGCCTGTGCTTCTTCCTTAGTCATGCCGGGAACGCCCTTGCCGCCCTTGCCTTCTTTGTCTCCTTCTTTGTCTCCTTCTTTGCCTTCGCTAGGAGCGTTGCCGTCTTCGTTAATGTGATCGTCAAGCAGGTCACCAACTTGCTTGAGCAAGTCCTCCATAGAGATCTTCTCAGACTTTTCCCAAAGCTCGTCGTAGATCTCTTCCCATGCCATGCCACGATACTTATTGTCTTGGCAGATATTTACTTCGGTGATCTTGTCGCCGATACGCTCGTCTACAAGGATCTGATTGACTGCAAAGTCCTGTGCAATATTACTCAGCTGACGATCACGCGATCCTACACGACCAAAGTGGTCAAACACGCAATGACAGATCTCATGTGCAAAGAGGAACTCTAGTTTCTTGATAGAAAGTTTCTTAACAAAGTCCACATTGTAGTAGAAGTTTCTGCCGTTAGTTGCGGCAGTTTGGCACCAATCGCTAGCATCAATCAGTTGCATACGAGTAGCCATGTTGCCGAAGAAAGGAGTCTTCAGTAGCAGGGCAATACGGGCAGTTGTCAGTTTCTCAATAATCGGATCATTCATTAGTCGCTCTCCTTAGTATGTATATATTATAGCACCAACGAATCCAATCGTCAACCACTATGTTGTTGTATTACTGCAACAGCCCTGGCGCTTGAATAGGGTGGGCAGGCCCTGCTGAGACAGTCCTGCCCTGCAACGGAGGGGTCTTAATTTTCCATTGCACTTAGAACGTATAAATAAGAGTGAGGATCGCGATGTACCACCATCCACCCTCTCTAACAGTTTATAAGGAACTATCAGCATGAATATTTACACTCCCTACACCTATCTCATAACATTTCTGCCCACAGGGCAACAGTACTATGGTGTTCGTACCAAACGAGGCTGCAACCCCACAGACCTTTGGAACAGTTATTATACAAGCTCTAAGGTTGTACGTCAACTGATCGCTCAACACGGCTGTGGTGCTTTTACAACACAAGTCCGAAAAACATTTACTACCAGAGAAGCAGCATTGCTGTGGGAACATCGTGTTCTCCGTCGATTGGATGCTGCCCGTACTCCTCACTGGCTAAACAAGAACAATGGTGATAAGAAGTTTATCAACGAAGGCAAGACAATGAACGGTAAGAAGCATACCGAAGATGCCAAACAGCGTATGAGTATTAACAGCAGTGGAGAGAAGAATCCCAATTGGGGAGGAAAAGCATTCACTGACGAGAGTCGTCGTAAAATAAGTGAAGCTCGTAAGGGATCTAAACACACACCCGAGTCCCGTAAGAAGATGTCGGCGGCTCAGTCTGGGGAGAACAATCCCAACTATGGTAAGAAGTTCCATTGGTGGAACGACGGCACTCGCAATTCGTTAGTAGAACAATGTCCCGGATCGGAGTGGGTGCGTGGACGCTTATGGAGTGACGGACATAGAGCTAAGATGTTAGCATCACGGCACCCTACATAAGGAAAAAGGTGGGCTACTGCTGAGACAGTACCCACCCTCAATGGAAAACTGGGTCTAAATCAATTTTCCATTGCCACGAGCACATATTTGCCAAATCTTTTATGAAACTCTTCGAAGCTCTTCATCTTTGTAGCATCCAACGGCAGGTTGTAGTTTGTCAACGCTGTCTTCGCACCCATCACTACCAACTCAGTTGGGAAATTGTCCATCATGTAGCGGAAGAAGTTGTCAGCACCGTCGTCCCAGTTCTTGACTTTCTTCTCTGAACGGTCTTTCAACTCGTAGCACAAGCTCACAGTCAAAGAGTACATTGCTGAGATCTCTTTAATCTGCAGGTCCTTGACCTTGCCATCAATGATGTCTTCTGCTTTAGGCAAGCGTCCTGCAATCTTGCGGTGAGCCATAAACTTCACAGCCAAGCCATCACCAACTGCACCACTGATCAAGTTAGTCAGCGTGTCGTTGTCAGTGTCGTCATCTTCCAACAGCTCGCTCACAAAGCTCCATGAACGTGGAGTAGCGAATGCCTTTGAGCTAGACTTAGGATCAAAGTCATACAGATCTTGCTTGGCAAAGCCCACATAGCCTACGACCTCTGAGTGGATCTTGTTCAGCGTGGCCCAGTCCTGCCAGTCATCAAAGTCTACCTTTGCTTCCAAGTGGACGAAACGGTTAGCCAGTGGAGCTGGCATACGATATGTCACACCACGATCGCCTTCGCGGTTACCAGCGGCAACCAAGTCAACACCATCTGGCAGTTTGTAAGTACCAACACGACGGTTCAGGATCAACTGATAGGCCGCAGCCTGCACAGCTGGAGGAGCACTGTTCAACTCATCCAGGAAGATGATTGCGGTGCTAGTTGGATCTGTAGGCAGCTCTGCTGGAGGCGCCCACACCATAGTGCCTAGGTCGCTGTTGTAGTAAGGAATACCTTTGATGTCAGTAGGTTCCCACAGGGCTAGACGAACGTCGATGACTTCGCGGCCTGCGTCTTCGCCAATCTGCTTGACGATATCTGACTTACCAATACCTGGAGGACCCCACAGGAACACTGGGCGACGTTTCTGGATTGCCTTAGCGATAGAACGCTTGGCACTCTTTGGACCCACTTGACGAACACTAATATCTGCTGACTTTGACATAATAAAGACCCTTCTCAGTTGTTACAATTTGCTTTCTCAGTGTTAATAGTATAACACCAATCACCCTAGTTGTCAAGCTCTTTTTACAAAGTTAAGTTGGGTAGTGTTGTCGCCACGAACACTTTTAATCTTTGCTTTGATACAGATCTTAGTGCCTGCTTCTAAGTTACTATTATACCAGAAATCAACGAAGCTGTCAACCAGTTTTGCAGTAACCCTATACTTGTCATAGTCTTTGCTGTAGTAGCACTTGACAACTTCTACTTCGCCCTGGATCTTGTCTCCCACATTGCCTGTGAGCTGGGTTGAGTTGCGGATGTCGCTGGTTAGATCCTTACGCTCTTGCTCACGGACCATAGCAGCAGGCAGGCAGCTGACAATGGCAAACTCTAGTAGGTTACGGCCGGTGAACTCATCCATCTGTGCAATACGCAGAGCCTGCTGCTCGAACTCGTTGATCTTGCCCGATAGCTGTTTAAGCAGGAAGCCGTTGAAGAAGTGTCGAACTTCACGTCCTCGCTCGATGTCTGCGGCAGTAGCTTCGGTCACAGCATCTGTTCGCAGCCATTCTTTCAGCATCATCTTGTTGGCCTGTGTGATACGCTTGGTGCACTGATTCTCCATCACGTATACATCTTCTTTGAAGTAGCCGCCGTTGACTCTGTCAGCTGCCACTGCCAATCCCCAAACTTGATCTGCTGTAAACATGTTCGCTCCTAAGTTCTTACTATGACGCTAGTATACTATAATTTATCCCGATTGTCAACCACTTTGTTGGAGTTCCAGCCAAGAAAAAAGACTGTGGCATTTCTACCACAGTCCTAAACACTGCCCCGGGAGCGACTACGGTATGTGTTTGAAAACCCCTTAGAGGGTGATGCCCATTGACTTGGCCTTGTAGCCCAGTGCCACGATCTCACGGCTGGCATTGCCCATTTCATATTCAGTGACCATAACACCGTTGCCTGCTTTGCGGCTCTTAGCGTAGATGGCATAACCATTTTGACGCAAGCGGCTAGCTTCTGCAGCCAAGTTACCAACGCCTAGATCACTCTTGGCCTGTGCTGGTGTTAGTTTTGCACCATTGTAAAGTGCTTGAAAGACTTTGAATGTCTTTGTATCTTTAGAAATACGTTTCATGTTTAAGTTTCCTTTGTAAAGCTGTTATTTCACAGCATTTAATTAGTATATAACACACAGCGTTGAATGTCAACCCTGCGGTTTACCAATTTACTTCTTTACAGAAACATTAGCTCGAAGGAACGCACCGAAGATAACCACAGCCAACCAAGTGCCGATAGTGTAAGGGATCTCCAATGCAGGGAACAAAGTGTTCGCCGCCCAGATGGTAATGACTGGGCCAATGGCAACCAGCACAACGATCAACAGGATACCTAGAATAATTTTAAGCATTGTCATTCTCCATTTCGTTAATTTCCTGTTGAAGCTTCAGTTCAGCGATTTCTTTGTCGACTTCTTTCTCTGCCCGTCGACCTGCTGTGGCACTGCCCTTCTTGTAGATCTCCCAATAGTGATCTTCACAGTAGCTCTTGCCGCCGATACTCTTTTTGCCGCAGAACGTGTACGGCCACGCCTTTTGTTCTGCGCCAATGAACTGACATGTTCTTGCTGGGCCAAATCCTAAATCCATTATGCACCCCTCCGCATGATTGTGACTTCAGCCATGCTCTTCCAGTTGTTGGCAAAGCTCTTGCGCAGGTCTGCAACCTTGAGCACAGTGCGCAAGCTCAACTCACGCATCTTGGCACGGTTCTCCATAACAAAGTCTACTACCTCATCACGCTGAACTTCATTGAACTCGTAGCTGTCCAGCATGCCGTCAACTACAATCTGCTTGATACGCAGGCACTTTTCACGATCAGTGTCCATTTGCAGATCAATGTAGTGGCAACGGCTTTCTAACGCTGCCAAGTGATCTTGCAATTTCTTAGAACGAACGTTCTCGAACTTGATGTTGGTGATAAAGATAGCACCTGCTTTGAATTCGAACTTGTCTGGAATGCCTTCGCTTCGCAGGATGCGGCTGTCAGTGTTCCAAGAGATAGTGCGCTTCTTGCTAGTGTCCAAAGCTGCTTTGAGAATGTTCAAGCTAAGGTCGTCTAACAGTACTGAGTCACAGTCATCGAACACGATAACGTTACCTTTCTCACTGTACTCGTAGAGCTTGCTGTACAGGCCAATGGCACTCATAGCACCCTTCACAATCTCATAGCGTGGCTTACGGTCACCTAGTGCATTGAACAGGTCGTCCTTGCTGAGCACTTCGTCAACACCAAAGCTCTTGCCTACGCCTGGAGGGCCTGTGACAATCATTGCTCGCACATTGCCTTCTTTCACAGCCTTGGTCATGTCTGTAAGTACTTCAAAGCGAGCACGTAGGCGCTCAACAATCTCTTCGTCTGTCTCTTTAGACACAACTGCATCACTGACTTTGATCTGTTCCAAGCTCTTGTCTCCTGCTGGAGTTGCTGACACATCGCCTGACACAACAATGTAGCTGTCTACACCATCACACTTGATCTTGATCTTGCGAGCTGGAATGCCTGCATTGCTGGGATTAGCGCTGCCGCCTTCTACTGTAACGAACCCGCCAGTGCTGCCAAACTTGAAACCATCTACAAGTTGAAAGCGTACACCGCTCATGCTGGTCTCGCGGCCACGGATCTTGTAGGTACCATCGTTGATTTGAATAACTGCTGACATAGTTTTCGCTCCTATTTGCTGTTTAAGTGTTTATTATACTGCCAAATGAAGCTGTTGTCAACCCCAGCGGCTGTTGTAATTACGCCACAACTGCTTCTGTAGCCTTTGCTTCGCTCATTGAAACCCACTTGCCGTCTGTAGCGTTACAGCGTACGAACCACGCAGCTATACCGTTGAGCTTGCGCAAGATGTAGTCGTATTCCTCTTGCTGGCATAGGTCAAAGTATTCCTGGATGCTGTCGTACTTGTTGCTCTGCTGGCTATACTCGCCGCGATCACGACCATAGAACAGGCACTGTCCAGCCCACTTGGATTGGAACGCAAGGTACTCATCGCTGCCGTACTTGCCAGGTGCATCAAACGGACGCTTAACACCAATCTCTTCGCCCAGTGTACTGAGGTTCCCCAAGTCCAACAGTTGCTGCACTTTGAACGGGTCCATGTAGTGATTAGTTAGGATAGCGCCTGTGCCGGACAAATAATTATGCCAATGGCAGTAAACTTGCTCTACTGTGCCGTCTGCGTATTCTAAAGCAATAGTTCCGCGAGTTCCCATTTAGTGCTCCTAGTGTGTGTTGCTGTCTATGTGTTAATTATAACAGCTTTTGGATTAATCGTCAACCAAAAAGTTTGTAGTACTTGGGTATTACATGCTCCAGTAAGTTTCTGAGCTTGGGCTACAGTAGTAGGGCGTGTCATAACGCTCTTGAAACTCTATGCCACCCATTAAGTTTTGTTTGGTCACAAAAGTTTCAAACACGTTGGCTACCACGCCATCCCTACGAAAGTCTTCTGCAAGACACTCAATGTAGTCTTTGGTGCTGGGGGCATAGTCCATCACTTTAATAAAACGCAAGCCTGCCTTGTTTTTGCCGTGGCGCTCATCACGTTTGATACGCTTGTCTGCTTTGTAGATTTCAATTGTGTATTCAGTTAACTTAGACATTTTCAACTCCTGTTTTGCTTTGCTATGTGTATATTATAACAGCTTTTGGATTAATCGTCAACCAAAGACCTTACACATAAAAGGGTGAGTTGAATCCAAGTGTGTTATACACACATTCACGCACGGCTGTATCGGTTGCTTCACCAAAGTCTTCGGGGAATCTTTCGGCCAAGTTGGTCAATGCAGTAAGTGTGGTGGGCCAATCATATTGAAGTATGCTGGCCTCTCGCACAACCGCTGCCACTGCATCATTGCCCGACTCTGTGTACATGCTGAAGTTTTTCACACTGTGCTCCTGTTGCTAGTATTGGTATTATAACACTGGTTGGACCATCAGTCAACCAAACTCGTAAAATTTAACAGTAGGATCCACAGCCTTTAATTCCAGGGCCGCGGCGCGGAGCACACGGTATCTGCGGCTCTCTTCTGCACCGCTGAGCTCGCCATCACAGCTCAAGTTCTCTGGACTAAGGTCGCTGTCCAACATGCCTGCGATATGCTGACGGTCTGCACTCAGGGCCAAGCTGAGGGGCGCATCACCAAAGATGGCACTCCATTGATTCTTTTGGTCTACATAGTTTTGTAATGCACTCATAGTGTCGCTCCTAGTGTGTGTAAGTGTATATTATAGCATCAAACAATAACCCAGTCAACCACTGGGTTATTGTAACTTCACAGTGCGGCAGTGTCAACGGCTACATCTGCCAGCACCACTGTGACTTCGTAGCTCTTCTTTGCCTTGTAGAGCAGCGCTGCCATCTGTTGAGCAGCATACGAACTGTCAGCAACGATGGGCTTCTGCTGACCTTTATAGAATGCAATGTATGTACGCATGACTTAGTCCTTTGTTGCTGTTTAAGTATTAATTATAACAACTTTTGGACAGCTTGTCAATCAGTAGTCTGCAGAAACCCTACCAGCAGCAGGGTCATAGCTAAGGAACACTTTGTTAATCTGTAGCTTGTTGTCTTCCATGTACTCTACCTTGTAGGCAAACTGTCCACCAGTTGTGATGCCCACGAACATGCTGTGCTGGAATGCAGGACGCTTGTAGCCTGCTGCTCGGATAGCGTTGGTCAATGCCACAGCAGTGAACGTGGTCAGTGTCTTGAGAGCGCTTGGCGTGATCATATTGTCTCCACTGCGTCGTCTACCATCTTGTTGCACAGGTTCATTGTTATCATGGCCACAGTCATAGCCAATGCTCGCTCTGGACCCGAAAACTTCTGTAGGTAAGCGAACAGGTCCGCTTGAGTCTTTGGTGTGGCAAACATGCCACTGCATGGAATTGGATTTGTCATCTTGTGTCCTTTGTTGCTGTGTAAGTGTATATTATAGCAGCTTTTGGCAAAGCTGTCAACTCCTAACGTGCCATGGCCAAGCCTACAAAGCTGGCACACTCGTAGCCATGAAACTTAACGATGTGATCATGCTCTCGATGATAGGTGTACATGATTTTGCCAATGCCTGAGCTGGGATGCAGTGTGATGTGGCTTTGCCACATGCGCTTGGGCAAGAAGTAGTAGCGCAGCTGGTCCTTGTGCGGATTGTATATGGTGCAGCGAAGTGCCCCTATCTTGCGTCCACCACCTGCTGTTTCTACACCGCTGATTTCTCCACCATGACTCCGGCCACCGGCGACCGCAGGATTAACACGTATGCTGGCTGTCTTTGAGTCTGTGCCATCACTGAAGTCAGCATGAGCAGCATCAATAAACTGATAAGGGCCTACAGCAGCAAGGCTTTCTTCAACCAGTCGTTCTACATTGAAGATGTCAGGATGCTGCAGGCCGTAGGCTCGCAGGTCCTTGCTTTTCCTAAACTCTGGATGATACTGGGTTATTACATCTCTCATCAATACTAGGTTCTTACTCATCATGTTCTCCTTGGTGTGTGTATGAGTGTATTATACTGCCGCTCGTACTATGATGTCAACCTCTAGTCGCCGCGAACAGCTGTAGCACCTAAAATGGTAAGAATCCCATTGTAGAATGCCAGCACTGTCACAGGGTTATCAGCCTTGGTAATCATAATAGATGGCACGGTGACAATTGTAAGACATTATCTGTATAAGTGATCGTTCCGGACATCTGTGTTGAGAGTGGGCTTCAACTCGCGGCGCAGCTCTACTTCGCGTCGATGGGCAGCAGCTTTGCCTCTCAGTGTTTCCCACACGTATACTTCGATCTCGCTCTTGTCTCTGAGTGTGCGCAGTGCTGCACACAGCCGCCATGCCTTGTTCTCTGTCTTGGCACGGTACCAGTGCTTGGCTGCACGAGCTAGCACTGACTTGTTCACAGTGCTTTCAGTCTTTGCAGTGACACCAATGTAGCTGGCACCACCTACACGCAGCTCATAGATGATGTGCGTACGGTCGACTCGCTTCTTACGGGGTGTGTTTTTTGTCTCCATAACAGTATTATACGACACTTTGAACACTCTGTCAACCAAAAAGAAAAGCCCCTAAGGGCTCAGTGGTTATTCGTCCCCGTCCGGGCTGTGATCTGCCGCGCTGCGCTGTTCCGTGGCAGCAGCCTTCTTCTTGGGCTTGCCCCATGCTGAGTAGCTGGCACCTTCCACTCTGCCCGATACATTGTTAGCGATCTTCTGAATCTTTCCGCCCTCAGCTAGAAAGGCCGCCATAGCTGCTTCGCCTGCTAGCCGTGACTCTCGCTTTTCTCTAATGGCTGCTGCCTGCTGTTCTGCTGCTTTACCTGAATCGTATTCTGACATCTGTATCCTTAAGTTAACTTGGTCCGGCGTGCAGGAATCGAACCCACATTCTAGAGGTAGAAGCTCTATGTCCTATCCGTTGAACGAACGCCGGGAAATTTGGTGGGCCGACTTGGAATTGAACCAAGACTCAACGAATTATGAGTTCGCTGCTTTACCATTAAGCTATCGGCCCTGTGTGCTATTCTTCTTGATCCTGTGCATATTGCAGCACCATCTTGTGCAAAGGTTCCATGTGGGTTTGAAATACCTCCGGCGCTGCATCAGCAGCACGTTGCAGGTCCCACGCGCCCGGATAATGCCGCAGCAGACTTCTTGCTTCCTCACGAACTGCCTTGGGTATACGGGGATATTCCCCACCCGCTAGTCGCTGTAGAAACTGAGCCGTCCACTGTACAGCACGATAGCGTTCATCTGGCATTGTCATCTAGTTCTGCTTTGTTGCTTAGTAAGTATATATTATACTACACATCGAGGGAAATGTCAACCCCTAGCAGCGGGGTCTTTACCATTTAGGCTATTTAGGCCACTGATCTTCTAGCCGTTCCAGGCAGGCTCTGGTATCCCAGTCTGTTCGCGACTGTGCAGCTAATATGCCTTAGAGCATAGTAAAGACCTCGTGCTGCCACAATCCTCAAGACCACAGCAGGCCATTCGCGGGGATAATCATGTTCGTTCATACTGTATTTACTATATGCTCAGTATATACACACGGCCTAGCAGCGGGGCCTATTCGGGTTAACCGAGATACAGAGAACAGATTAAGATAATGATCAGTATATACAGCATTGAGAACCCAAACCACGCAGTACAGATCCACAGTGTTAAAAACAAAGTATTCATGCTAGTATATAGTGATATTAGTCTAGATATAGTATACGCACTATATACTGCCTGTGACCACATACTGTATAGTCAGTATAGCGTGATTATTACTGTATATGCGCAGCGGGGCCACTGTGGGTTAACCGTAGAGCAGGATAAAGAGGTCGCGAACACGGTAGAATCGACAGAATCATGGTGGTAAAACTGTGGAGAACCAGGCGATCTAGACCCTGTAAACCCAACCGTTTGAGTCGTTTGGTCCAGAATATCACACAATCTTGCACTTTTTTGCACAATCTTGAACAATGGCGTGAGAGGCATAGTTCAAATGGTGCCAACCTGGATTCACCGTACTCTACCTGGATTCACCGTACTCTACCTGGATTCACCGTACTCTACCTGGATTCACCGTTGCCAACCTGGATTCACCGTACTCTACCCTACACTACAGCCACCCCCTTCGTGGTATATGCTGTATATTGTATATAGTGTGTATAGTCAGTATAGTGTATATACACTAGTTAGAGCTGTGCAGAGCCTGCTAAGTAACCTGCGATCCAGATCAAGGCTGCTGCTATGCTCACTATCAAGGTGGTTAATTTAGTATTCATTGTGTTTAGGTTCTCTCAGTATAGTATTCTCTACACACATAGTTATACTATATACAGCTAGATATGACTGAGAAACTAACTAAACTATGCTGCTACAAGTTACCTTATTGGGCAGCATCAGATCCCGAAGCAGTATGGCAGCTGGTACAACAGCATTCTGGTCTAGTTGAAATACGGGATCAGGGACTATATCTTTTTTGGATTCCCCCGAAATACTGCTGTGTCCTAGTGCTGGCTTTTCCTCTACTTCGTGCTGCACCTGAACTAGATCGTGTGTGAAAAATCTGCGCGGGCGCTCGGCGCAACTACGGCTTCATGTCCAGTCGAATAAGGTATTCTTTGGAGTATCTAGTTCTCGGTATTCGTATGGACTAGACACTGTTGACAGTTTAACAGCCAGTTCTAGAAAACTATCCACACGATGGTCCTGCCATTTGTGTATGCTATCTGTGCTGGGACTGTAACGGGCACGCAGTATGTCACTGTTGCTCTTACCGTATTCTCTGATAGTTTCCCAATAGGCTTTGGGCAGAAAGAAGTAGTCCAGTCTTTCAGTAAACTCATTGTACATCACAGCACGTATGTCACCTACTTTGGCAGTGCGTGTTCGTTCGGTCAATATGCTGGTGATAGTGGCAGTTCGATCATGGCGGCGAACAGTGCCTGTTTTGGTTTCCGAGTAGTCTGAATTGTCATAGCCCGTGGCATCCACACGATCATATCCACCCAGCGCAGCCATCTGTTCTTCCACTATACGTTCCACATTGAACAGCCCCCAATCTTCCATTAGCTCTTGTTCACGGCCCTGGTACTTGGGGTTGTGCGCACACAGTATGTCTCTAATGATCAACTGGTGCTTGTTCAGGGGGTGTATATAGTGTGTGGTCATCTGTATATTATACAGGAAAAACTCTGAAACTGCAACCATTGAGTTAAATATGTGTATGAACAACCTGCTGGTCTGCATCACAGTCTTCCTTTCGGGGTGCAGCACAGTCACAGCTTGGATTCCCTCATTTTGGGATCATAATCAAAGTGCTAGAGTAATAGACGTTCGAGTCAAGGTCATAGCCATAGATTGTGCTCAGCCACAGCCTGCACAGATTCTGCCTATACAGCAGGATTTAACATGGTTTATGGAGTACAGTCGTGCCAAAGGGTTCTTGCAGCAGGACGTTATACGAGTAGTACTGCCCATGCAGGAGATAGTGGCGAGATGGGTTCTGCGTGGAGATGGTAGTTTGGCTTACTGCGAACTGAACAAGCTGCTGTTAACACAAACAAGCGAAAGAGCCGCCAAGGCTGTATTAGGGAGATATTGATGCGTGAACAATTGGAACAACTAAGTACATGTGGACGGCCATGGGCAGAAACACGGGCAGCTATGGCACTGGCCATTAACGATCAGTATCAGGGTGGAGGGCTATCGCAATCAGAGTATCAGGAGTTGGTACAAAATCTGGTTTCGGCAGCGGAGTTAAATAAACAAGCGGACAATGTTGAACTAAAGAACATGTTGGTCACGGCTGTAATGGCCATAAGTATGGTAGCATAAACTATGAAAATATTTGAAGTTGTAGACCGTTTAGTAGACGAAGAACCTGCAAGTCGCGGTCTCTGTCAAAGTGGCAAGCCAGACTCAGCTCTGGGTGCTAGCCAATTAAGTTCCTGCAAAAGTCAGGGCTATCGTAGCCGTGATGGTGGCAAGAGTCACAAAGTAGGCAGCGATAGAGTCAAGGTTAGAGGTAAAAAAATCAAGGGCAAAAAGTACGGTGGACCCTTGCCAGACTGGTCATAAAATAATCTTACAATAGGAGCTAAACACAATGACAGTAACTGCACGCGCAGGCGATCTTCTTATAGCACCTCCGGGCATGATAGACCTGCGTTTTAATGACGCGGTGATAATGCTCACACACGCAGTAAGCAGGGGCACATTTGCCCTATGTTTAAACAAACCTACTGAGTATACACTACAGGACATAGTGGTTGAAGCAGGGGTTGATATCAATTTAAATTTTCCCTTGTACTGGGGTGGCCCTATGAGCCCAGGTACTGTGTGGATGTTACATGACTCAGAATGGAGTCTAGATGACTACACAGAAGAAATCAACGAAGACTGGAGTATGACTTCTAACATCAGTATGTTTGAAGCTATGAGCAACGGCGATTACCCCCAGCGGTTTCGTATGATGCTTGGCTATTGCTCGTGGGCACCCGGACAACTACAAGCAGAGCTAGATGGCCTTAGTTCCGGGGGCAAGCAGAATAGTTGGCTAGTGGCCAGTAACCCTGGGCCTGAGTGGGTATATGAATCAGCCCAAGAAGACCTATGGACAGCGTCTACAGTACTAAGCGGAGCCCAGGCTGTAGACAGTTGGCTCTAGATCTTTTCACCCTTGACAAATCCACGGAAGCGTAAGAATCTAGGAAAGCGTAGGCTATACGTGCCATCCTGATTCTGCGTGACTGCATCAGCCCTTACTTCAACAACCTGGCCAGCAAGAGTATCACGGCAAGCCCAAAGCTCATCTCGATTAACGTCACTAAAGCCACTACCAACATTGACTGTAATTTGCTTCCCATCGTCTATGCCGGAGCAAACCAAAGCTCCAAGTTTGTCGATATTTCGTCCAGTACCTTCTTCAACATCTATTACCTCCAGTGATACTTCAATAAAGGGCTTCTGCTTGAGCCAGCTTGCTGAACGCTTGCACTCGTAGGGGGCATCTACATCTTTGATCATGATACCCTCGTAGCCCTGCTCGACCATCAGCTTGTTAAAGTCCTGAAACTCTACCATGCCTACCATTGTGTCCAGATCTACTTCAATCTGCGGAACAATGATAATACAGCCTGCATCTGCAAAGATCTGGCTGAAGTTGGCCTTAAGGAAATTTGAGCGCCTACGCTGACCCATGGTGCTCTCGCCCTGCTTGAACTCTACCAAGGGCAAGATGTCGAACAGGTTAAGCACAGCATCAGAGGCTTCTACGTTGCTTTTACGATGTACTTGGGTCATAAGCTCTTGGAATGAGCTAGACATAACTTCACCGTCAAACACGTAGCTACGACCAAAGTTATCCATGTTGTCTTCAAAGGCCTTGACAATATGCGGAAAGTTCACAAGCTCTTTGCCATTACGTGTGTACATAGTAACAGAGCGAGCTTCGAAGTCTACAACTGTAAGACAGCGTACACCATCTAGTTTCTTTTCTAGTAGCTTTTTTCCAGCAATTTTCTTTTCGTGTTTAGCACCGTCATGGGCCAGCATACATTCGAACACTGGAATCTTGTACTGTTCTTTCTTGCTCTTTTTAGACACGTTGTTTACAGTGCTTTCACCAAAGCCTGCTCGCATGTCCTTGATAAGGATGCGACGGTACCAGCCATTCCATTGCTCCTGGGTGGCCACCCCCATAGCCAATTCGATAGCATCACGAGCCGCATGTCCTGTAAGCTCACGCTTGCGTAGGGCTAGTGCTAGTTCTTTAAATTGTGCCCAGGCCAGCCCCTGCCCACCTGCAGATTCTTTAGACGGAACTACTTTAACACCAAAGGTGTACAGCTTGTCTAGGCTCATAACTAGACCTTCAAAGAACTCATCAAGTCCTTCTTCCATAGCTTCTGCAAGGATAGCTTCTTTAGCCAGGCGACTGTTGTCTGCCTCTAGACGAGCAATAATATCTTGTGGTTGGGTGCGCATTATATTCCTTAAACGATTTTGATTTTGTGTTTTGGGCGGTAGTCGCTATAAACTTTGGAGTAGTGATTAACACGGATCCATTCAACTAGGCTTTGTGGGTCAGTGTTCATCCAATCTTCAAGGTCTTTGAACTCTAGGGCATCATTTGTACTGAACACATAGATTTCGTAGCATCGCTGACTATTGTATCCAGCACGTAGCTTCATTGTGGATAGCTGCTGGCTGAGTGGGTTGGATTGTGCTTTGAGGATGTCCATAATTTGACCCTTCTCAAAGTTATCAGGATGCTTGTCTGTAATGTCTTGCAGACACTCAAACCCTTCTTGATTCCACATTGCCAAAATATAACGCATGATTGCCTTTGCTGTTAATATGTATATATTATAGCATCAAACGGGCTAGCTGTCAACTGATTCGTTCAACGAGGAACGTAAAAAAGCACCCCTGGGGTGCTTTTTTAACGGTTAAGCTGCTATGATTACTTTCTACGCAATGCTCGACGAGCTGCTGCTTTAACGCTACCATTTTTTGCACGATATGCCATGATGTTCTCCTTTTTAAATGAACAAGTTTAGTATACTATTTATAAACACAATTGTCAACCACAATTAGTTACTTTGTAACTCGGCTTGAATTCTTACAGCAGTCCACGGTCCGGGACCGTAATCAATAATAGTAATGCCAGTGCCGTTACAGATTAACAGGACATAGTCTCGAACGTCTTGCCAAGAAGTGAGCATGAGCCATTCTGTCATACCTGCACCAAGTGTACAGCAACGATGACGAAAGTGCCCTAGTACACTATCTTCGATCCACTTAATCACAGCTGGATCTTCGTGATAGCACAACCAAGTATAGCTTGCTTCCCAAAACGGTCCGTAAGGTAGTTGATACTTGCCCAGTCGACCAAGAGGAAAACTATTAGTAATGCCTGGTTTAGTGTGCAGCAAGCCTTCAGGCACCACTAGAGGATTAAATGTGTAGTACCAAGCCATATTAGAATCCTTGTTCCCATTGTGCCAATTGATCGCGAACACAAGGCAATCCAATTTTCCTTGCAATGTGCAACAATCCGTTGCTAACAACATAGTTACTGTCTAGTGCTGTGTAGCCCGGACGTGATTTGTTTAACAACAAACAGGCTTTCTTAATTTCTAATTGAGCACTGTTTGCAGTATTATATCGCAGCGACAATTCCTTTGCTAGGTTAGTTGTCTGATTCTGTGTAAACTTAATACCAGCATCTTCATTTTCTTGTATAAACATAGCAAAGCTAGTCAACAAACAACCATCAATACTTTGATGCCTGAAGTTAGTTGCTAACCACGTTAGGCTAGTCTGCAATAAACGGCCTGGATGTGCAGTACTAGCATCCAGGTCAAACGTTTGATATGTTTCGTTTAAGTTATGAATAGCACCAGTAATCTTGTTACCTGCCCGCTTAATAACCACGCCTGCTACCTTGTTAATAACTGCATCAATTTGTGGAGCAGGGTGGATACCAGTAGCTACCTTAATAAAGTGTTGATCAAAAATATCAACGCCTCGTTTGTTACGCACATTAATAGCCAAGAACAAATGGCCAGCCATAAGCAATGCAAGCGCAAATGTAGAGTCAAAGTCTCCTTGATCTGGAACATCAGCAATCCAGAATGGCAACATGTTTGCGCCCATTCGGATTCGATTTGTACTTGTATGAGTACTATCTGCATTCAGCACAATGTTGCCATACTTGACTGGCATTTTAAGACCAAGTGATACCATAGCGAACTGATCAAACCAATCTGCTTCTAGTTTTGCACAATGATTCGGACTTGTGTCTCGATTGAATGCCGGATGACTAAAGACGTGATCTATTGGTATTTCTTGAAAATATGGAGTTAAGTTAATCAACCTAAAGTATTGATTGATTCGTCCCTGCCAAGGACCGATAACCGCATCAACTGCCTTAGCAATGTCCCTCAGGGGAACAAGTCCGTCTTTGTAGTTTTTACTCATCTCTTTACAGTCAATGAACGCAGGTTCAACAGTAAAGGGATTATTGAAATTCTGCATAAAAGTTTGCAGAGCATTGTGCGCAACAGCGCGTCGGCGAGTAGTAGCCATATAGTTTCCTTTTCTAACCTAGTAGGTTAATCATTGTGCAGTTTATAACGAAATGTTCTCAAACTGTGTAACAATTATAGCAGGAAACTACATGGTTGTCAACCGTTAATTTAGGTAATCAGCCCAACTTGAATGTGCCAAATTAAAGCCCATTTTCTTACGTTTCTCGACTAGTTCCCAGTAATGAGGCTTGTGAGGTCTTGTAAATGGTTTCATTTTGGTTGATGCTGCCTTCTTGTAGTTACAAGGTTTGCAGGCTAATGCACTATTCTCCCAAGTGGTCTTGCCGCCCTTGCTTTGTGGCATAACGTGATCCAATGTGGCCGATGAATCTGTACAATGTACTCCGCAATATTGGCAAGTGTATTGATCTCGCAAGAAGATGTTACGCTTGCTTAGGCGCATTGTGTTCTTTGGCTTTTGGTATTCTTTGAGCATGATGATTGCAGGCACGCGAGTACTCCAGTGTTCGGAACGAACAACCCAATCCTCATACCAAGCCAACACTTCTACCTTGTCCAAAACAATGTAGCGTATAGCTTCTTCCCAGCCGACCGTGCTCAACGGCAAGATACTAACTGGGGCGGCGTCTGCGTTTAATAATAGTACTGACATATCCTTCAACTTATAAAGAAGTATTTATTGGAACCTTAATTCTATACTCATATTGCTTGCAATGCAAGAGTTTTTCTGCTAAAATACATATATGAAGAGAATTTTAATCACAGGTGTAGACGGATTCGTTGGACGCAACTTGGTTGATGCTTGGATGCACAGATTTGACCTAATTGGCATAGACCTGCCTGCTGATCTGTTTAGTGCTGAAAATGGTACATTGGTCAAATGGCATCACAGTATCAATCAAGCAGACCTTCGCGAGGATTCTGCGTATTATGAATTCTTGTTAGCCGATGTAGACATTGTAATACATTGTGCTGCTCGTACACGTATTAATGCTAGTTGGACTGAGTATGCTGATTACTACAATACTAATATTGTTAGCAGTCACAGTTTGTTCAACGCAGCCCAAAAACATGGCGTTAAAAAGTTCATCTACTTTAGTTCTAGCAGTGTCTACGGCAACGGCATAGAAGGTGCAAGTAAAGAAACAGATAGATTGCAGCCAACTAATCCTTACGCTGTCAGCAAGGCTGCTGCCGAAATGGCACTTACTGCACAGACAATCAAAGGCAACACGGAACTAGTGATAGTGCGTCCTTTTACCATGTACGGCGAACACATGAACTATGGCAAATACAGTTTGGCTATTGCCAAGTTCCTAAGCATGGCAGAACAAAATCTACCATTGATAATAGATGGTACTGGCAAACAGCGTAGAGACTTTGTGCATGTCAGTGATGCGATCCAAGCTCTTGAGATCATTATGGAACACGGTAAAAACGGCGACATCTACAACATAGGTACGGGACAAACAGTTAGCGTACAAGAATTGGCAGATACAGTTAGCCGCAGACAGATTAGAGTGCCAGATCGAATCGGAGCAGTAGACATAACCTGTGCAGACATCACACGACTACACCAGTTAGGATACCAGCCAACCATAAAGGTTGTGGACTGGTTGACAGCACGAGTCAAAGAGCTTATTATTAAACAATAAACAACAAGGAATCAGAATGAGTTTAATCCCAATGGTAGTAGAGTCGACGAGCAAAGGTGAACGTGCCTATGATATCTACAGCCGATTGTTAAAAGAGCGCATTGTTATGCTCAACGGTCCTGTAGAAGACAATATGGCTAATACTATTGTAGCCCAGCTATTGTTCTTAGAAAGCGAAAACCCAGACAAAGAAATCAGCTTGTTCATTAATAGCCCAGGCGGCGGCGTCACTGCTGGACTAGCTATATATGATACAATGCAGTTTATCCGGTGTCCAGTAGCTACCTATGTTATGGGGCAGGCCTGTAGTATGGGATCATTCCTAGCGCAAGCAGGAGCCGCAGGCAAGCGTTATGTACTACCAGAAGCACGTACAATGATCCATCGTGTCAGCTCTGGCACACGTGGTACTAGCGGTAGTGTCCATGTACAAGATTTGCAGTTCGAAGATGCACGTCGCAGCTTCGAAGAAAGCAAACGTATTAACGAACGTCTTACACAATTGTATGTGCGTCACAACACAGCAGGTAAGACTTATGACGAATTGTTTGAGACTATGAAGTTTGACACATTCTTATCTTCACAGGAAGCAATTGACTACGGCCTTGCTGACAAGATTATGGAGAACAGAGTATAATGGAAAGACTGCAAGGCAAAGTAGACAAAGGTTGGGGTTACGAAATCATTTGGGCCACTAACGACAAATATGCAGGTAAAATTTTAGTATTTGAAAAAGAAGGTGCAAAGTTTTCTATGCACTTCCACAAAGATAAAGATGAAACTTGGTTTGTTAATGCAGGGCAATTTAAACTAATCTACTGCGACACAACTACAGCTACCTATATTGAAAAGATATTAAATGAGGGCGATACTTGGCACAATCCTCCTATGATGCCGCACCAACTTATTGCTATAAAACCTAACTCGATGATATTTGAAGTTAGCACGCCTGATAGTGTGGAAGACAACTATCGAATTATCCCGGGAGATAGTCAGAATACAACCTCAGCTAACCAGTTAGATGTCTAAAATTAAATGGACTACTGATGTTCCTCCTGTACAGGATCCTAGTTTCAATACAGATGAAGGAACATCAGTCTATGATAGTAAAAACATTGCCCCTAAATGTGTTGTAGGACTGGACCGAGATGGCGTCATCAATATCGATCGTGGAACCTACACTTATCGCGTAGAAGACTTTATACCAATACCCGGTAGCCTAGAAGCAATTGCTAAACTACGGAGAATGGGTCACAAAATTGTTGTGATCACTAATCAAGCCGGAATTGGAAAAGGATTGTACACTTCAACGGATGTTGAACGAGTACATGAATATATGTTTCAACTATTAGGTCAGGCAGGGTGCTCCAGCATAGACGGATTATTTTATAGCAATACTAATTTAAAAAGTGATATATTTGCTAAACCAAATACCGGAATGTTTAAACGATGCGAGGAAGAAATTAAACACATTAAATTCAACAAAGGATATTTTGTAGGTGATAAACTGTCCGACCTCAAGGCAGCACATAAAGTCGGCGCAGTTCCTGTCCTTGTTCGTACAGGTCACGGCCTAGAAACAGAGAAAGAATTAAACAAGTGGACTTATAAAGATATCAAGCATAGGACCAAAGTGTTTGATGATCTTGCAACATTTGTAGAATCATTGTCATGACAACTGTATTTGTAAACGGTACCTTTGACATACTGCACTCAGGACATGTTAGACTGCTAAACACTGCTCGTAGCCTAGGAACTTACTTAATAGTTGCTATAGACAGCGACGAGCGTGTGGCTAAATTAAAAGGCCCAACTCGTCCTATTAATACTATGGGTGAGCGCAAGGCAATGTTGTCTAATCTAAAGGCAGTAGACGAAGTACAAATATTTGACAGTGATCTAGAGCTTGCAATGTTAGTTAATCAGTTCCGTCCTGCTGTGATGATGGTAGGCAGCGACTGGAAGGGTAAGACTGTGATAGGCAGCGAATATGCTAAACGCATAGAATATTTTGAGAGAATAGATGAACACTCAACAACCAACATCATACAACGTATTATTAGTAGGGGATGATTGCGTAGACGTTTACCAATACGGTACCGTTGATCGCATCAGTCCGGAAGCACCAGTTCCTGTGTTTAAATTTTCGCACGAAGAACACAAGCCCGGCATGGCCGGCAACGTTGCTCGTAACCTAGAAGCATTAGGATGTCGGGTAAACTACTTACACGAAGAAACTAGCACAAAGACCAGACTGATAGATATCCGCAGCAAGCAACAGATTGTTCGCATAGACAACGATGTCGAAAGTCACTCGATCCGCCTTAGCAACGATACATTGTTGGGATATGATGCTATTGTGTTTAGCGACTATGCTAAAGGAACAGTATCATACGAGTTGATTGAGCAAGCTATACAAACTAAGATACCTGTGTTTATAGATACAAAGAAGACTGACCTTGAACGGATGCAAGGTGCATGGGTAAAGATCAACGAACTAGAGTACAGCAAGATCAAAACAGAATGTTCTGGACTTATTGTAACACTCGGTAGCAAAGGAGCAATGGTTCCTTCCCACGAGTTATCCTTTCCTGCTCCTAGGGTAGAAGTAAGTGATGTGTGCGGCGCCGGGGATACATTCTTAGCAGCATTAGTCTGTGAGTATCTAATACAGCGAGACATCGCTACTGCAATTGAGTATGCTATCAGGGCAGCAAGCGTTACAGTCCAACATCTAGGAGCATATGCTCCAACTTGGGAAGAACTAGAATGATAGCATTAACAGGTGCCGGCGGCTTTATTGGCAGTGTGATATTAGGCTATCTAAACAAGCAGGGTATTGAAGATGTCTACTTGTTTGATGACTTGCCTACCGGTGATCAGTATAAAAACTTAGTAGGCAAAAAATATCTAGGCTTGCACTCAACTAAAGAGATGGACACTGACATTAAAGACTTTGATGCTGTTATACACTTCGGTGCTAACAGTTCTACACTTGAACGTGACTGGAGCAGCATCTATCAAACTAATGTTCTACGCACACGCCAGTGGCACGATTTATGCCAAGAGAATGCTGTTAAGTTTATCTTTGCCAGTTCAGCAGCAGTCTATGGCAATGGTGCAGGTCCTCTAAATCATTACGCCTTTAGCAAGTTGGCTAGCGAACAAGAAATTACACACGGAGTAGTACTACGCTTGTTTAATGTCTATGGGCCGAACGAATATCACAAAGGCCGCATGGCAAGTACTCCTTACCAATGGCACACGCAACTTACTGAAACAAAGGCAATCAACATATTTGACCGCAGTGACGAATACTTTAGAGACTTTATCTATGTTGAAGATATTGCCCGCACAGTCTATCACTTTCTAAACAACTACAAAGAAGGACTGTACGATCTAGGTACAGGCAATGCAGTCAGTTTTGACCATGTGGCTGACTGTTGCCTAGATGCAGTGATGGGTGACAAATTGTATATCCCCATGCCTGCTGATCTTCAAGCACAGTATCAAAAGAGCACCTGCGCTTCTACAGAGTATCTAGAAGCAGCAGGTGTTGATGTTAACGGATTTGTTAATATAGAAGATGGTATTAAAGAATACTTCAATTACTTAAATGTTACTCAACGCTACTAAACACTTCTTTTAGAGCAACAATTAGATCTTCAATCAATCCATCGTCGTGGAACGGAGTAGGTGCAAAACGTAACCGCTCTGTTCCCACATCAACCGTTGGAAAGTTTATTGCTTGAACATAGATGTTATGTTCAGTTAACAATCGGTCACTCATTGCCTTAGCACGTTTAGCATCGCCCACAAATACAGGAACAATGTGACTGTCACTGCATTCCATCACGGGTATGCCGTTCTTAACTAATCGGTGCTTGAGCTTGCGAGCACGTTCTTGATGCAGATCACGCAGCTCTTGATGATCCTTTAGATACTTAACAGCAGCCAAGGCTCCTGCACAAGTTACAGGACTCATGCTGGTAGTAAAGATAAACCCAGCGGCTACTGAACGGATGGCGTCGACTATTTCTTTATCGGCAGCAATATAGCCGCCTTGGACTCCATAGGCTTTCCCTAATGTACCATTGACTATGTCAATACGGGATTCTAGCCCTAGCTCTTCAACTTTCCCACCACCGTGGGGTCCATAAAGTCCTACTGCATGAACTTCGTCGATATATGTCATAGCACCGTGACGATCTGCTAGATCGCAGATCTCTTTGATGTGTCCAACATCGCCATCCATTGAGTAGACTGACTCAAACACAACACAAGGAACATGCCCTGTGAGTTGTGCATTGACTAACTTGTCCTCTAGATCTTTTAAATCGTTATGCTTAAAAACCTGCTTGCTAGCTCTACTGTGGCTGATACCCACAATAATACTGTTATGATTGTTTGCATCACTGATAAACTGAATGTTAGGGATAATTTTAGCTAGCGCAATTAAAGACCACTCGTTGGCCACATAGGCCGAAGTAAACAATAATGCACCGGTCTTGTTATGTAGCTGTGCTAGTTCGTGTTCTAGTGCTACGTGATAGTGACTTGTTCCTGCAATATTACGAGTACCACCCGAACCTGCGCCAGTCATGTCTAATGCTGTGTGCATGGCATCGAGTACAACTTTATTCTGTCCCATTCCTAGATAATCATTAGAACACCAATTGGTAATATTCTTAATATTGTACGGTCCGTACCAAATAGCCTGGGGAAACTTGCCGTTTTCACGTAGGATATCGTTAAATACTCGGTACTTTCCGTTTTCTTTAAGTCCTGCAATCAGCTCTTTGAAGGGTTGTTTATTAATCATAGTGACTGTATTTAACTAAATATTTAACAGAGGATTTCATTATGGACATTATCAAACTATCAGCTAACGATCATGATACGGGCGATCGAGCAGAATATGATCAAGAAGGCAAAATGGCCCGGCAGGATCTAACCACAGCAGCAGATGCAGCTGAAGAACTACGCAGCATTTTAAGTGCTGATGAAAACTTACCAGAGTGGGTGCAGGCCAAGATCACTAAGGCCGTTGACTATCTAGACACAGCCCGTGACTACATGAAAGCCAAAGAAGTAGAGCCCGTCGATGAACTAGCTCGTATTAAACAGCTAGGTGGTATGAAGTAATGGCAGCAAACGGCATTTCGGAACTAGCAACTAAAGAACTCAAGCAGAAGGCTAAACTAGATTTGGCTGCAACCAAGCGAGCAACTGATGGTAATGCTAGAGCAACATACAATATTACGCAACTACCAACACAGTACAGTGATGATGCAGTAGTTGACAATGCCAATACAGGCGGTCTAGTAATAGGACGTCCTTGGACAACATAAGGAAAATAAAACATGAAAATGTCTGACATACTACGAGACCTAGCAGACTTGCTAGATCAAAAGCAAGGCCAGGATGCTGGTATGAGTCAAAACAGTACTCAGCAACGGATGACGGCAATTACGCCAACAGAGCCCGAACTAGATGACGAACCAGTAATGGTCCCTGCACTACAACAAAAACACGAATTACTAAAGAAAGTAGCAGGTGTGGCTAGTGCTTATGATGATCAAAGCAGCAAAGCACCTAGCGAACTAGATCGTATGAAAAAGATGGCTGGTATTGTTGTTGCCAGCGACGAAATCGACGACATAAATTAATTAGGAGCTACTGATGTCTATTAGAAAACTTGCCGCAGGCGAACAAGCATATGATGCTACTACCTATGTAGGTACTTCCGGCACTCTTTTCTACGATGAGGCAATTGGAGTATTGCGCCGGAGTGATGGTGTTACCGCAGGTGGATTCAGTATACCATTCACTATTGCTACTGACACTATCGTCGGCGGTATCAAAGCCGGACCAGGCGTTACTATCAACTCTGCGGGACAGATACTGCTGGACAGCGCCGGACTTGAATTTAGTTTTGGAGACTTTCAAGGAACAAGTGAAACTTATGCAGCAGGAAATCCCAAAGCAGGTGAAGACTATGCTCTACTCAGCAGTGTTAAAACCAACGAAGATATTGTTATTGCAAGCAACGGCACAGGTATTGTTAAAGTCCTCGGCGACTTCAGCGTCCGAGCATCCGGGGGCAATATCAACACTGTGTTACTTGAAGAACCAATCTTCCGTGTGTTTAATGATGGAAAGGTTCGCTTCTTGGTTCCTAACC
>Ga0222649_1000118_pt1 | contig 30523 bp, 53 predicted proteins | sample AntAcemetagen337_FD_179865 | JGI IMG/M metagenome (GOLD analysis project Ga0222649, IMG submission 179865) | Saline water microbial communities from Ace Lake, Antarctica - #337 | ecosystem: Environmental > Aquatic > Non-marine Saline and Alkaline > Saline | place: Antarctica: Ace Lake... | reverse complement strand
AAGAATGAAGAGCGAGGGTTTAGATTTTGAATAAGACTGGATCATTATTTCCCCAGAGCAGTGAGTGGCTACCGCCGCAGAATTTCCCTGACCTGTCGGAGGCAAAAGAGATTGCCATCGACCTTGAGACCTGCGATCCAAACCTAGAAAAGTTTGGGCCGGGATGGCCGCGCAACGACGGGTTCATTGTCGGTTACGCAGTAGCAGTTGACGGGTGGTGCGGTTATTATCCCATCGCGCACGGCGGCGGCGGCAACCTAGATAAAAGAGTGGTCGAGGCGTGGATCACGGACATTTTAAAGCTGCCCTGCCCTAAGGTTATGCACAATGCTGCCTACGACTTGGGTTGGTTGCTTGCGTCAGGGTTCGAGGTCAGTGGTAAGATTATCGACACGATGATTGCTGCAGGCCTAGTTGACGAAAACCGTTACAGCTACGCGCTCAACTCTCTCGGCTTCGACATGCTAAAGGAAGTGAAGAGCGAGGTGGCGTTGAAGCAGGCGGCTGCAGACTTTGGTGTTCATCCGAAGAAAGAATTATGGAAGCTTCCCGCAAATTTTGTAGGCAGCTACGGAGAGCAGGATGCAGCGCTTACACTTAAACTTTGGCATCATCTCGAGACGCTGCTCAGGCAGGAGGAAGTCGAGTCTATTTTTAAATTGGAAACTGAGATGCTGCCGGTGCTTGTAGGCATGACACTCAAGGGCATTCGCTTTGATAGGGAAAAAGCAATAGAGCTTACCGAAGAGCTTAAGAAGAAAGAGAAGAAGATGATGGCCTACATCCGCAAGGAGGCAGGCGTACCTGTCGACATGTGGGCGGCGGCAAGTATTGCTAAGGCGTTTGATAGGTTAAATGTTGCATATCCGAAGACAGATAAAGGCGCGCCAAGTTTTACTAAGTCTTTCCTCGAAGGTTGCGAGCACCCGATTGCCAAGGCCATTGTCGAGGTGCGCGAGATAAATAAGACCCACAACACTTTTTTGCAGCCGTATCTAGACGCCAGTGAGGCGACCGGGCGAATTCATTCGCACATAAATCAACTGCGCGGTGAGGGCGGCGGCACGGTTACCGGACGACTGTCAATGAACCAACCGAATTTGCAGCAGGTGCCTGCACGTCACCCCGTTATCGGTCCGATGGTCCGCAGTCTGTTCTTGCCAGAGGAGGGCGAACTCTGGGCGGCAAACGATTTCTCGAGTCAGGAGCCGAGGTTACTGGTCCACTATGCCCGCCTGCTTAAGTTGGATGGCGCCGAGAAAATGGCGGACGCGTATCAGGAGAATCCTGATACAGATTTCCACCAGATGGTCGCAGACATCGCAGGTATTAGTCGCAAGCAGGCAAAAACAATTGGTCTTGGGTTGATCTACGGCATGGGCGTTAAGAAGCTCGCGCTAGAGCTTGACATGCACGATGACGAAGCCAAAGAGCTTATTCAGACATTCCACGCGAAGGTTCCTTTTTTGAAGTCCACAATCGGCGCGGTGCAGAAGCGCATCGAGTACCCTGCCTCTGGCGGTTCGATCAGAACACTGCTCGGACGCAAGTGTCGCTTTCCTTTATGGGAGCCAATGGCGTGGGGTATCAACAAGGCCCTGCCGTACGAAGAGGCTGCCGCTAAATACGGAACGCACATCCGCCGAGCGATGACGTACAAGGGCACCAATAAATTAATCCAAGGATCGGCTGCGGATCAGTGCAAGAGCGCCATGCTTGCCCTACACAAGGCAGGGTTCAACATTATGCTGCAGGTGCATGATGAGATAGCTTTGTCGGTAAAGAGCCGTGAAGAGGCCGAGGAGGCCGCTAAGATCATGCGTGAAGCGGTGGAGCTTTCCGTGCCAAGCAAGGTAGACGTTGAGGTTGGGCCAAGTTGGGGTCAAGCCAAGTAGCTACGTATATCAGATTAGTGTAGACTGATATACTTTTAACCAGAAAGGAGAAAATTATGCCAACAGGCGTGTACGTGCGGCGCAAGATCAAGCGCCCCAAGAAAAGACCAAAGGGCTACGTGGCCCCTCCCTCCCCATCACAGCGCGAAACTCCGTGGGTCAACATTAGCATGCGGGCTGAGAATTACGCGATGCTGCGTGAGCTGGGGGAGTATTACGAGGCGCCATTGAGCAAGATTACAGCGACGCTGATCACGGATCATTTCATCGAGCTTTTGCGGCAGAGTGACCCTGAAAAAGCCTACGCGCTAGAGGAGGAATACAAAAATGAAAAATACGTTAACCAGCTCATTAAGCTTGCCCGTTGAAGTCGTCTACGAGATTCTGCCTGCAGAGTTCGGCCTGCCTGAACAGGTGGACATCGTCGCTGTAAACATCGCAGTGAGAGGGCCAACCGGGCGCAAACGAAAGGTCGACGTGCTATTCATGCTCGACGAGGCGGAGGTATTTAGACTTGAAGACGAAACCGATCAAACAGGAGAATGACGTGACAGTTTATCGAATAGGGCCTAATTGGTATAAATCTATGGTCACCATAGGCAAGAGCAAGCACACGTTCTTCGGGTACAGCCGCGAAGAGGTTGCAGGCAAAGCCAAGCAAGAGCTAAAGAACAAGGGGGTGGTCGATGTCTGATTTCGTATTGCAATTTGACTACAGGGTAGCAGGCATTCCCTGCCAGATCGGAGTGCTTGCTTACGACTACACGCCTCCGGTCTCTTTAGACCCGCACCAGTGCCACAGTGATCTTGAGTACTACGGGTATTCGGAAGTCGATTACGTCGTCCTAGACCGCCGTGGAAGGCCTGCTGAGTGGCTGCAAAAGAAGGTGGTTGACGACGGAGATATCATTGGGGAAATCCACGAGAGGTTACGCTAATGATCAAACGAATAAAGGCTTACCTACTAAGTCAAAAGCCTCTCGATGAGGACCAGATACTGCAGATCTACATGGACGCAGCCAAACACATCAAGCCCGCGCCACTGTTCGCCAAGGACTTCGTGCGCCTCGTCGAGGCTAAGCATGGCATTGTCGGCAAGTATAGAGTGGAGCCGGTGAACTATGGATAGTGAAGACCTAAGCACCAAGCCCTGCCCCTGCGGCGAGACAATGGGGCAGATAATCGGGCACGACGAGAACGCCAAAAAAGAATTGGTACCCGTGCGACGAGGTTGGTATTGTTTTAGCTGCAGGCATTGGGAAGACGCAATTTTACGGGAGACGGTCGTTGAAGACTATTGAAGATTTCAGCCAATTGGTGGTTGCGATGTACGACGAAATGTGGGCCGTCGTCGAAGAGATGGAAAATACTCTCGACATTGGCCCTAGCGAGCTGATGTGCGTCTTGACTAATATGCTGTGCGCCACGGCCCAAGGATCAGGGGTCAAGAAAGAAGCTTTCCTTGTAATGATGGAAATGCACTACGACGTCGACAGGGAAAAGCTTAACGATTACACTGAAGAAGAGATCACGGTCCACTAACCTGTTGATTTAGTTAATTAAAATAAGTAGTAAAAAGTAGTTGACGGTAGTATTTAATTCGTGCGATTATTCAGTTGTCGGGTTGGCCGACACATACAAGAGAAAGACGTGAAAGCGACTATAAAGAATCTAAACGCCTACATACAGGCACGCTATTCCGATCTTGGCCTTGGATTTGTTAAAGGGGAAGGCTACTTTTATTTCGTTGGCAACGACGACCTTTACGTCGAGTCGATCATGGTCTACGCACTCAATCGTTGTGGCTACGCAAAGTGGTGCGAAATGATCGAAGGACAAATTGAACGCGCTTTATTAAACAAGTAATTTTAAATACAGGAGAAAGACATGAAAATTGAAACTGAAGTAGGACCCATCGAGATTGACTTCGACCCTAAGAAGTACAAGACCAAGGCAGGTGCTGCCAAGGCGTTCCATAAAGCCTTGTGCAAATTTGCGAAAGAGGTGTACGGGCAAAACCCAGATGTTGAAATCTTCATCGATACCCCTGAAGAAAGCCAAGCCCGTGGCTTCGGCAAAAATTGGCGAGTCTGTTGGGAAGCCGGACCCTATGAGTGGGCCATCGGCACTTCAATGCAGTTACATAATTACTTCAAAGGCGGATGGTACACCGAGCCTTACTACTCATTCGACTTGTGTTTCACTGAGTAGTAAAAAGTAGTTGCGAGTGGTCTCATAATGTGAGACCATCTCTTTGTCGGATTGGCCGACACCAGAAAGGAGAAAGTCACATGGCATATGCCCCTTCAGCAGTTTACCCAATCCGCGAAGGCGGATCGTTTGTCGAGAAGGATCACGGCAAATTTTTCGAGTACGACTTAGTGCCAGCAGGCGAGTCAACTGGTGACCATGCTGCCAGTGTCAGCGGCTATCCTCACCGCGTGTGGGTCTCTGAGAACCCGGTCAACGACTCAGGATGGCGTTATGCCCTGGTCAAGAAGACCGTCGCTTACATCGTCACTGATGAGGCCGACGACGGTCAGCCAGTAGTTCAGAAGTGGTCCATCAAGGACCACCAAATCTACTCTAACTAGAGTAGTCGAAAGTAGTTGCATGTAGTAGTTAGACGTGGTCTAATGACCTTGTTGACCGAAAACACTCACCCAGAAAGGAGACAGGAAATGACTGAAGGACAAAATATAGTTCTTGCGGCAGAAGCAGAGAACGATGGCAGGAGCAGACAGAGTATCTTGCAGCAGTTTGTGGTCACTAGCGCCCAGCTCGATGTGTACTACGCTTACTGCGCTAGTGAAGAAGGGTTGGACACGCAGCAAGAGAAGTACGACAGATAGAGTAGTCTAAAGTAGTTGCGCTGCCTGATCAGTGTGCTAGTATTCCTTTGTAGTTTAATTTAACCGATACAGGAGAAAGACAATGTCAGCTTATTTATGTAACTCAGAAGACTTCGCCCTGCTTGCAGCGTATGCCCTCAAGCCCGGCGCTCCACGTCACTTCGTTAACCTCGATCAGAAAGAGTACATCGACATCGTGATTGCTGCAGACATCGCCACAATACTTGCCAAGGAGAACATCAAGTCTCTCGAGGCGCTCTACCCTAAGTACGGCACTGCCGGTGGCTTCCTTTGCGGCACTCTCGAAGAGTTCCTCGCCGAGGTTAAACTTGCAACCAAGGCCCGCTACGATTACAACGACCTCGTTAAAATTAAAGAGATTCTCAACTGCTTCGACTACCAGTCATGCGAGCACCCAGAATACCGTCAGTCTGACGCCTACCACCTAGTGCGCTGCATTAAAGATCAGCTCCTCTCTGAGTTCGCTTATCGATACGAGCTCGCACAGGAGGCAGCGTAATGCGAATCCTATTAGCAGTAGCCGCGCTCGTCGCGGCCCTCGGCGTTGCCGGTAACTTTGATTTTGAAGAAGCACAGCAGCAGCAGGATCGCTACTGTGAGTTCGTGGCCGACGGAACATGGCCCCCGTACAACCAAGACATCAACTGTGAGGAAATAAAATGAAAGCGCTACTGCTAGCAGCATCCTTAGTTCTTGCCCCATGCGCCACGGCTCAAATCACGTTCACCACTATCGGTGACATCACCTTCGGGAGCGACGGCTCAACGGCCACCACCATCGGTGGTACGACATTCGTCACAGGTGGCAGCCCCGTAGTGCAGCAGTCTCTTGGCTCAACTCTGCCTGCACAGAACTCGACAACCTCGAGCACCGCGCAAAAGATTGGGAACATTACCTACGTCACGGACAGTGATGGTAAGTCTACAACTTTCCAGAAGATTGGGAATTTTACGTTCGGGTCCGACGGCTCGACTGTGCAGAAAATTGGCAATACTTATTTTGTAACTGAGGGAAATAAAAAATGAAAATTGAAACAGACTTTCCATTACCGGAATCGTCGAGAGCGCGGAAGTATCCGTTCCTCGACATGGAGGTTGGCGACAGCGTCTACTTCGACGGTGAGGATGTTAACGGCCGAGCGTACCGCGCGGCCATGTCAACTGGACGACGATGGGACCAGAAGTACGTCGCACGCCGTGAAGATAATGGTTTAAGAATTTGGAGAGCAGAATGACTAGCACTGAACACGATAAAGAAATGGTTCAGGAAGCCGTGAATCATTTTGAGCTGATGCAGCTCGCCGATAAGCTAAGGCTGTTGCAGGCAATGAAGGACGTCATCAACGATCCGGACAAAGCGCTTAACGCTTTTGTGGCAATAACGCACGAAGCTCGAGTCTCAGGCTACAACTTTGGACGCCCAGAAGTTCATAAGATTCGCTGAGGTTTTTATGTTTACAAAAAACAATTTGCCTACCCCCGATGATGGAGATGCCCTAAGGGAAAAGCTTGCCGAAGACATCAGGCAATATCTTAAGAACGGGGGGCAGGTGACCAAGCTCGCGCGTGGCCAGTCGGCTACGGAGAAAGGGCTAATCGAATGGCAAAGCCAATCAAAATTTAAGGATAAAGACAATGAGTAAGGGAAGTAGATCGCGCCCGGTGGATAAGAAAAAGTTTGACGAGAACTTCGATAAGATTTTCGGCAAGAAAGAAAAAGAAACCACGATTACCGTTAGCGTATTTGGGACCGAGGCCCACGGGTCCACTGCACCAAGCGTTACAATATCTAACATACAGGAGAGTAAATAATGACCCCGGATCAAACAGCAACAGCAAGAACAGCAGCAAGAATAGCAAAAACAATAGCACAGACTGTGTCCGCAATAGAAAACTCAAGCGGAAGTGAAAACAAAGAATATGTAGTTCTTCTTAACAATCATTTGGCTCATCTTTTGGTGCTACAAAGAAGTTACTTAAGTACGTATGAGTTGACTCTTTTAGAACAGGAAGCAGAGGAATGACGCTACCTGACGAAAGACGCAGGGCTATCCTGTACACCAAGGACTTCTTATTAGACCTGTGCAACCCGCGAGCCACACCCAAGGTACCAAAAAAGATACGCGAAGAAGCACAGCGATTGCTCAAGCACTACCCTGTAAGTGAAAACCAACTGGAAAAACTAGGAGATAGGCAATGAAAGGCATAGAACAGAAGGGCATAGATACAGGTAAATTCCCATACAAACTAATTTATTTACTCACTACCCCAAACGGTAGCCACACCCTCCACGAAGATATTGAAACCGCTTTAGTTTGGGGTTTATACGAAGATGGCAGCACGATAGAAGTACACACCTTAGGCGAGTATGGTCTTATAGGCAGGATGGAACTAGAGCATGCATGAATACAACTGCACGATTGCGCGCGTTGTCGATGGAGATACTGTCGATGTTGATATTGATCTTGGCTTTGATACTTGGCGTTGTGGTGAGCGCATTCGTCTGTACGGTATTGATACTCCAGAGTGCCGCACTAGAAATGCAACGGAGAAAGCTGCCGGGTTCTTGGCAAAGAAGTTTGTCGAACAGATGCTCCACGTTGGAGGAACCTACAAGCTCAGCACGAAAGAGAAGGGAAAGTTCGGGCGGTACCTAGGCACGATTAAAATAGCGGGCGACCTAACCATCAACGCAGCATTAGTTTCAGAGCACTTAGCCGTGCCGTACACCGGCCAGAACAAACAAGAAATCGAAAGCGCACACAAAGCAAACTACGAAATACTAAAAGCGAGGGCGTTGCTATGAGAACTTATAACGAACTGCCGTTAAGCGCAGCAGTAGCGGGCTTGAATGGGTACGGTAAAGAGGAACTAATTCAGAAAAAGAAAATGGGGAGGGAAAAGATATTAACGCTGTGCGCGATTTGCAAAAAAGAAAAGTTAGTAAAACACGTCAAACTCGTCAAATATTACAAAAATAAAGATTACACATGCTACGACTGTTCTATGGCAAAGAAAGCGCAAGACAAGAAAGAGATGAATCAAGCATTAATAAATTTAGCTAGAAGTAAAGGCTTAATAAAATGAAAGCGTGGCCGTGGGAAGTAGTACAGGAGGCCTTCCGACTTCGTGACGAAGGCATTCCTAAAAAATTAATCAGCCGCAAGCTCGGGCCGTCAACACACACATTGAACGACTGGTTTAATAGACCTAAATATTTGGAGAAGAAAAATGGACGAAGAAAAAGCAATCCTAGCATTAGTCTCGACGGTAATGATGCACGCGCTGCTCGCCAGATCGAAACGCTCTACCGATCAACTGGCACGTGAAGCGGTGGTAGTTGCTGAGCAGCTCATCGAGCAAGTCAACGACAGAGTAGACATGTGGCGGGAAGATTGATGTTTACCTCAGCCCTCATGTGCCTAGCGACTACGATCTACTTCGAGGCGCGCAACCAAGACCTGCAGGGGCAGGTCGCCGTCGCACAGGTCGTCCTCGAGAGAGTCTACGACTCACGCTTCCCTGATACCGTCTGCGGCGTCGTCACCGACGGCGGCGAGGTCCGCAACCGCTGCGCCTTCTCATTCTACTGCGACGGCCAGTCCGATAAGCCACAAGACGGGCGCGCCTACACCGTAGCGCGGTGGGTAGCCTCAGGCGTCCTCAGCGGCGTTGTGAGCGACGTTACGGGTTACGCCACGCATTATCATGCCTACTACGTCCGCCCCGACTGGGCGCGTTATATGAGGCCCACGGCCGTTATCGGGGATCACCTGTTCTACCGGGAAGGTTCAAGCGCCACGGACCACGGACCGTGGTAGGACGGTTCCAGACGGGAGCAGCGCAAAAAACTGCACATAATTTTGTCCTTACCCCGCAGAAAACTGCACATAATTTTGTCCTTACCCTGTAACCTGTTGATTTGATTAAAGTATATTAATGTAGAAAAAAGTAGTAAAAAGACTTGTTTCCTACGATTAGATGCCTTAAGCTGCAGTTGTTGTCGAGGAGTGGCCCCGACCGGATACAGGAGAAAGACATGCTAAACATCATTCCTAACGCTGAGTACCGTCACGGTGTTTCAAACTCAACTCCTAAGTCTTACCAGAAGAGGGCACAGAAGCTTTTCGTTGAGCTTGGTGAGAAAGTCGAAATTGTCAAAATCAAATGCAACTACAACAGCAATAAATACCACCTGTTCGCTTTCGGGGAAGATCTAAACAAGCCCCTGTACCGACAGCAGGGCCGAATCGAGGTCAGCGATAAACTCCGCGCGCTCCACGGACCTGACTACAGGGACGGTGCGGACCACTTCTACGTGGTCTGGTCAGACTGGCAGGATGGCACTGGCTACACTGAGTACCAAGCTGAAGCCAAGGCGGCCATCGAGAAATACCGTAGAGAGCAGCAGGCCCAATGGGAGGCCAAACAGGCTCAACTCGAGCCAAACCATCAAGTACAATTCTGGGCCAACCAAGCTTGGAGGGACGGAATTGTCCTAGCGACTATCAGAAATCCCGGCTTGCTGTGCATTGGTAATCGAGCCTTGATCGCCTACCGCATGCCTGCCGGTGCAGTCTATATGGTCCTGATCGATCATAACCCATATATCGGAGCAGCCACGCGCTACCGTGATGAAGGCACCAGCCACATCAAAGGTTACCGCTACGGCAGCTACCTGCGCCACGCTTACACGTCGCCTTATCAATCAATCTCAGCCAACGCCCTGAAGAAGAATGCCAAGTGGCTTGCTGAGGTGGTCAAGGTCGAGGGCTTTGAAGATGGGAACGTGGACCAAGGCCTCGAATATGTTGGGGAGGATCTAGGGTAGAAAAAAGTAGTAAAAAAGTAGTTGACTCCCCTGATGACATGCTTTAAGCTGCAGTTGTTGTCAGGGAATGGCCCTGACCGGATACAGGAGACAGACATGCACAACTACTTTTCACTCACCATCGTCACCGACCCCAAGGCCTTCGACGCCTCTTTCTACGGCGCAGGCGCCCCTGAATCGTTCTTCACTGAGCACTACTCGACTTACAGCAAGTTCATCAAAGCCGTGAGGATCATCGCCGACAAGTACCCTGAGGCACGCCTGCAGGCCAACGTGCCCCTCGAAACCCTGACAGAAATAGAAAGCTGGTTTCAAGGCGAGCTTTACTGGCGCACGTCCCACGACCAAACAGTCTTCGATAAAGGCGAGCACCTTGCATTCCAAAGATATAGTTTGATCGAGGACCTCCGAGAAATTGAAAAGGATGAGGAGGCGCTAGATAAGGGGGGGCTAGATTAGGAGGCGCTGTAAACTACGCCCGTTGGACATTACAGTACATTACAGTACACACCCCAATACCGTAAAAAATGGCCTTTTTTGCGGTATTTTTTGTTTTTGACGTAATCTAACGTAATCTTTTTTTGTCTATCACGGTGAAGGCCCCGTGGATAAAGGAACGAGAGGTTTTTAATGCGGGAAAGTAAAGAGGGGCCGTGGACCACGGAAAATGGAGGCGGAATTGCTCTGGAGCCCACGCGGTGCGGGCTTTGGGGGGCATGGACCACGGACCACGGAGCTGCCTATGTTGGTCTCTTCTATAATACCGTATTCTGAGAAAAAAAAGTGTTGATTTTATTTTTAATGAAATACGGTACGTTTGACGTAATTGACGTAATGCTGCCCTATCTACGTGGTCTGTAGCGATACGTCTAGCATTACGTCTATAATAACTAGGCGTAATGACGTAATGGTTTTACCTAATCTACGGGGTGCGCGCGCGACTCATTTTTTAGAAAAAAAACTTATTTTTTGTGAGAATACGGTATTATAGAAATGCTTGAAAATGGACAGATTGATAACCTGTCGATACAATACCGTTTTTCCAACTTGCGAGGCCACAATGACACTCACAGGCATTACTCCACACCAGCACACTTTGCAGTTTTGCAACGGCAACCACAGGCAGACCCGCTACCCGTTTAAGGGCATGGTCCTCGGCGATTATTTTGTTGTGCACTCAAAAGAAGACGCCAAGCGCATTAACAGCGCCCTGTCGACGTTCTACAAGTCTCGTAATGGCACAGGCCGACGTTTTTCTGTGGTGCAGTCAGAAGGCCCTGTGTGGACCTGCAGGAGGACAGCATGAGCAAGCGCGATGAGGGAAAGCAACGCCGAGACATCTTAAACACTAGCCCGTTAAGGCCCGCAGTCCGAGACAAGCTTGAGCAACGGTTAAGCGAGCCGGTAGCGCCACTTAAAGACCAAAAGCACGTTGTCAACCCCAAACAATGGAGGTTTATTCAAGAGTTCATATCAAACGACGGCCGGATCACTTTAACTGAAGCCGCCATACGCGCTGGGTATCCAAAGGAATCCGCAAGCTCAATAGCCTCAGAACTCACCGACCCAAAAAAGAAACCGCACGTCGTCGCAGCTATCCAAGAGTATCGAGCACAGCTTGCTGAGAAATACGGCACGAACTTCGACCGGCACATGCGCGACATGCAAATAATTCGTGACAAGGCTCTCGAGGCAGGTAACTTCGGCGCAGCAGTCTCTGCTGAATACCGGCGCGGCCAAGCTCTGGGCACCATCTACATCGAGCGCAAAGAGATCAGGCACGGCACCATCGACAGCATGTCGAAAGAAGAGGTCACTCGAAAGCTCGAAGAAATAAAAGCGCTGTACGGCTCCCCGCCGCAGACCCTCATAGACATCGAGCCAGAGCAGATAGAAGAGCTTGAGCAGATAGAAGAGCTTGAGCAGATAGAAGAGCTTGAGCAGATAGAAGAGCTTGAGGATGTCCCACCCGCCAAGACAATAATTGAGGAGATGCGCGATGCCGAGTCTCGGACCAGAAGCAGCGCTGCACAAGCGAGTAAAAACAAATCTGCCGGACGCGACGATAGTGCGACTGGAGAACCGGGTGAACCTCGGGATACCGGACTGCCTGATAGCCCTGCCGCCGACCTACTCAATGGTGGAGCTGAAGGTGGTGAAGACGGGCAAGAAAGTGAGGCTGAGTCCGCACCAGATAGCCTTTGCTTTGAAGTACGGGACGATGGGGATGCCGACGTACATTCTAGTCCAGTGGCACCCCAAGGGGACGACCAAGGCCGCTGAGACGCGCCTGCTGCTGTACCACGGCACGCAGGCTCAGGAGCTGCACGAGAGGGGCGTAGACACGCCTCCAGTGGCCCAGTGGGCCTTGAATGCAGTCGACTGGAGTGAATTGCGTGCTGAAATAGTAAAGAGTGCTCGTATATCGACGGAGAAGGCCTGTGAGCGCGTTTAGCCTGACCCCCTGCCTACCTACTGCCTGCAAGAGAACGTGCCACAGTGGAAACTGGGAAGGGGCCCTCGGCCGCCCCCGCGCGGGGTGCGAGCGGCGCGTTTTTGGCTCTGGGCGCCCAGATGCGTGGGCCATGACCCGAGGTGCCCGAATCGGGGCAACCACAAGATGTAGTGTTTTGCCGGGTTCGAGGTGCATGGAAATAGCTAAGTGCTTGATTTTAAACGATTCACTATTTCCGGTAATGGTTATTACCGGAAATAGCGGGTCCCTTTTGGCCGTTTTGAGGGCTGAATGAGAATGATTCTCATTTGAGGCGGTGAGGCCCCGGCCCCTCGCTCAGCAAGAGGGCTATAGCCAGTTTTCACACAATTAATTTGGCCCAAAACAAAAATGGACAATGTTGCACGTGCAACATTGTCCGATACCCACCCCCTTGTTTCTGACAATCAAAGGGGCTATAAATTTTTAGCAAATTTCTACTAAATGGGAATCCGTATGCAACAAGATGTCGAAGCCGAACGCTTAAAACTAGAACTCCGCCTAGCCTTGTTAGATGGCCAAGAACGGGCACAGGACACCTTTATCGGTTTTTCTCAATACGTCTGGCCTGAAGCGATACTCAGCAGCCACCATAAGATTATGGCTGACGCCTTTGACAGAATAGCCAAGGGCACCCTGAAGCGCTTGATCGTTAACATGCCTCCTCGACACACCAAATCAGAATTTGCGTCGTATCTGCTGCCTGCCTACATCATGGGCCGTAAGCCAAACACCAAGATCATTCAGGCAACACACACCGGCGAGCTCGCTGTCAGGTTCGGCCGCAAGGTGCGTAACTTGATGGACCTTGATAAATACAAGGAAGTATTCCCTGACGTTGCCTTGAAGGCTGACAGTAAAGCCGCCGGAAGGTGGGACACGGACAAAGGTGGGGAGTACTTTGCTGTAGGTGTAGGCGGCGCGATGACGGGCCGTGGTGCGGATATGCTGATCATTGATGACCCGCACTCGGAGCAGGACGCGGCCTCAGCCCTAGCTCTGGACAACGCTTGGGAATGGTACACCTCTGGCCCGCGAACAAGATTGCAGCCCGGCGGAGCAATTGTTATTGTTATGTGCATGGTTGGCGACACTAGGGTCTTGCGTCCTGACGGTACGGAGACGTTTCTGCGAGACTTGCGGGCGGGGGACTCTGTTGCAACCTATGAAAACGGTGGCATAGCCACGTCCAAGATAAACAACTGGCAGTCAAGTGGTATTGATTCGGTATATACAGTACGAACACAATCTGGCAGAATCATCCGTGCAAACGCTAGGCATCCATTCCTAGTCGTTAAAGACGGAGAAGAGACGTGGACACGATTAAAACACTTGAAGGAGGGGGATTTACTTGTATCGTTGACGGATGCGAGCGCCTGTCAAGAGCAACAACTCGACGGGGGACGTGCGCGGCATGTCAAGCTACAGCCAGCTACCACCGGAAAAACCCCAATGCACCGTACCGTGGGGTTGGGTTTCACGGAAAGTGGAAAGGAAAGACCTGCAAAACGGAAGACTGCACTAAACTGGTGGTTAGTAAAGGTTTTTGTAATAGCTGTTACCGCAAGTGGAAAGGCTACACAAAAACGCCGGAACAAAGCCGGAGCAGCAGGATCAAGCACCGTTACGGAATTACTATTGAGCAGTATGAGGCAATGGTGGCAGAGCGCAAAAATCGATGCGATGTATGTGGCGAGGAGCCTTCTGTCTCCAACACTCGTGCCCACTGGAATGGGAAGCTGTGCATCGACCACTGCCATGATATGGGAAGGATCAGGGGCTTGCTCTGCAACAACTGTAATTTATGCGTCGGATACGGCGGAAACCCAAGCACACTGGAAAAAGCCGCAGATTACCTCCGACGAAATAGTTGAGATCAGCTATGACTGTGAGGAAGAGGTCTTCGACGTTGAGGTTGACCGCACTGAGAACTTCATAGCCAATGGTGTGGTTAGCCACAATACACGGTGGGGGACCAAGGACTTAACGGCCCGATTACTCAAATCTCAGTCCAATATGAATGCGGACCAATGGGAGGTTATTGAGTTCCCTGCCGTTTTTGATGAGGGCGAAGAAAACGAGCGCGCTCTTTGGCCTAGCTTCTGGGAACTTGACGAGCTCCGCGCGGTCCGTGCATCTATGTCGGTGCAGAAATGGAACGCGATGTACCAACAACGGCCCACGGCTGATGAGGGTGCAATCCTGAAGCGTGAGTGGTGGCGCATTTGGGATAAAGACTACATGCCGCACATGGAATACCTTATCCAGTCCTATGATACGGCGTACTCGAAGAAGGAGACGGCGGATTTCTCTGTCATCACGACGTGGGCGGTGTTCTTCCCCACGGAGGACTCTGGGCCTAATCTGTTGCTTGTTGACATGCGTAAAGGCCGGTGGGACTTCCCTGACCTAAAGCGTAAGGCGAAGGAGCAGTATGACTACTGGCAGCCGGATAATGTCTTAATCGAGGCCAAGGCGACGGGAATCACGCTTCAGCAGGAACTGCGTAGGATGGGTATTCCGGTTACTATGTATAGCCCCGGCGGGCGACGCGCGGGCCAAGACAAGGTGTCACGGGCTAACTCTGTCGCACCGATTTTTGAGTCCGGCATGGTCTGGGCCCCCGAGGCGGATTGGGCGGACGAAGTCATCGAGCAGTGTGCTGCGTTCCCTAACGGTGACAACGACGACATGGTGGATAGTACGACGCAGGCGCTGATGCGTTTCCGTGCCGGTAATTTCATCTCTCTGCACAGCGACGAGGATGACGATCCTTCGGAAAATGAAGGACTTGTCCCTGAGTATTATTAAGCCTAGAATGCGAAATAACTAACCTTATCTGTAGGGCTTCACCCATGCCTAATTATTCCGCGCGAGATATGCTTCTTAGAATGGCCGAGGGCGGCGAAGCCACCTACGGCAAATACGGGCAGACTGCTGCGGACCTCTTGGCCGCTGAGCAGCGTATCCTTGGTGAGATAGCCGCGAGCCCTGACACGTGGGACGTGGCCACTGCTTACAATGCCATTTTAGAATCCGGCGTTACGATAGAAGATGCACTAGCCGCTGGAGTTCAGCAGAGCACTATCGACGCGATCTTTACCTCTGGCGCGCCTCTTCCTGTTACCTCGTTCTCTACTCCTTCCACTGTAGGCTCGGCGTTTGAAAGTGCGCCGTATGCCGGTCAGTCAATGGAGCAGATTAGAACGGGCGCTCAGAACTACGTTTCTGGACTCATGGCCGACGGCCTGACCGACGCCGAGCGACGTGAAGCGCAGACTGTTGCCACGCAGCAGGGCGCCACCTTCCAAGACATGTTAGCGGCGGGCGTTGATCCAAGCATCTTGTTCAACGTGACACAGACACCTGAAGAAACAGCGAAGGAAAAGCAAGTACAGGATTCCGTGGATAGGTTTGTAAACACGCAGCCCGAGTACGTCCCGCCCACGGTCTATCAGCCTATTGCACCGCAGCCTGATATTTATGCGCCGGGCGAGGAAGCACTCGACCGTGAGTTCAGGGACAGCCCACCACGGACCGAGGTCACTGATCAGTATGGCAACCTCGCAGGGTTTGACTACACGCCTGCTGCTAAGTTGCTCTCGGCCACCGGATCAGGGTTCAGCTTCACCCCTCCTTCTGTCACTAGCCGTCCGCGTTCGCTCATGGATACCAATACGCTTAATCGTTACACCCAAGGCCGCTCGGCGCAGGACCTGCGTCAACTTACCGGCGCCAACTACGACCAGTACAGCGGACTCCTTAACAGGACAGGCAGTTACGGTGGCGGACTGTCTCGCTCACAGCTCTATGCGTTGACCCGTCAGCAGGACTCACAGCGACCAAGAGAAGAGCAAGGCGCGGGCCAAGGTGCCACAACACGAACAGGCACGATACAGGACTACATAGCGGCCAACCCTGACGTGAGAGAAAGCTATCTATCTCAGCGAGACACGCTAGACCCCAACCTTACGCTTGAAGGGTTCGCCAACGCTCACTACAACAGAGATGGCCTTGCCGAAATGGCCGCAGGCAAGCGGGCACCGTTTACCTTGGCCCAAGCTCAAGGGGGTGGCCAGTCTTACACCTCACCGGCCATAGCCGGGTTTGGCGAGGGTGACGAGGAGAGCCGCCAGTCTAACTTTACCACCACAGGCTACGACAATGAGCTACTAGCCAGAGACCTCGGACCGGCAGGAGGGGCAATCATACGGCCCGTCTTTGCGGAGGGTGGCCTTGTAAAAAAGCCTGAAGGGTTCGCGGACGGTGGTCCTGCGGACTCGATGACGGCTGACGAGCTCACGGCCCAGTTAATGGCGATGGACACCCAAGAGGCCCCGGCCCCTGTCGAAGAACCACGGCCCACGGATCAAGTGCAGACTGAAAGCCAAAGCATGCTCGACAACCTTAATCGTGCAATGTCTCAGGTTACGCAGCCCGTTGTTGCAGCCGCGACGGACATGACCGTGGGCCTTGGTGACTTAGCCCAGATGGGTACAAAGGCCGTCGCGAACAAAATGGGCATAGAGACTAAGCCGTTTGTTCCTGTGGGTGAGAACATAAAGGCAAGCGTTGGCGCGGATGACGTAAGCCCGCTAAACCCCGCCTACATGGCTACTCAAATACTCCCTTTTGCAAGACTACAGAAAGCTCTTGCGGCGGGTCCCGCAGCCTACAGAGAGGCAATGGCGTACCTTGCCGGAGAAGGCGGCGCGCAGGTAGCTGCCACACAGTTCCCTGATTCGTTAGCCGCGCAGCTTGCGGGGGCGGTAACTGGCGACATGTCGGCTAGGGGTATTTTAGATACGCTAGACGGCCGTAACGTGCGCCGAATAACGGGCGACGAGCCCCCTATTGACGACGGACCTCTCCCAGAGGGCGAGCCGGAGGGCACGGTTCTAGGAATCTCGGATCAAAGCGAATCAGGCAAGATGTTGGACGACGTGGATGCTATCCCTCTTCCACTTGAGAACTTAGACAAATTAGAGGGAGAACTACTCCCTGCAGGGGACGTTGTTCAAACAGACTCTCGTAAACTGTTAGATAATCTGACGGCAACGGTCACAGTACCGCCTGTGGAAATAATCCCTGACGCCAAGGGCCACGCACTTCCGCCTATCCTTCTCACAGCAGGCACCGGCGAAAAAGCAGTCATGCCGGTTGTTCAAAGTTTCACTCCACAGAACAAAGACGTAGTTCTCGGAAAAATAGACGCAGTGGTGCGAACCAATCCTAATGCGTTAGCTTCTGCAAATAACTGGCTAACCGCAGAAGCACAGGCTTTTGGTGGGGACTATCTGCCTGCACCCCCTTCTCAGGCTATTAGCTATAACCAGACTCCTTCAGCGTTAGCGGCCAAACTAGATAAGCTGACACCACAGCTAAAAGCGACGGTGGACGAGGGCTTTAGGTACGTTAACGAGATAAAGAATTTATACAACTCTAGAGTCGCTACTCCTGATCTCACCGGCCGCATGTTCCTTTGGGGCATTTTGTCCCGTGGTGCGGGTCCCGCGCAGCAAGAAGCGGCGTTCCTTGATCTTGTGTCAAAGGCCGAGCCCTACATTGCTAAGTCGGTTAATGGTGAATTTACGGATGCAGACCTTGTTTCTTGGAAGCAAATGGTTTCAAAAAGGTTGCCAAAGGGTTCTCCTGCCAAGCAGGTAACGATGAACGCTAATGCGGCAGGAACTTTGCTCAAGGCATTGAGTGCAAAGTCGCCCAGTGGTCAATCAGTACTAAAAACTTTGCACAACGACTTAGCTGACCCTAGAGTATCCGGCCCACAATTCCGTCGTAAATTCTTTGAGCTGACGAATAAGCCGGGCATTGATAACAAGGTTGTGTCGTTTATTGGACTGGTTTCAGGTAAAGATGACCTGCTGGTTATGGATCGCATTCAATCTAGGCATTTGTGGGATGATGGGCGCTATGAAGGTAAAAACATCTATGATGGCATCGGCAGTAACAAAGGCGGACTAAGCAAAATTTTAGGTGGACCACGGGGGTTGATGGTCACCGAAATGTTAGAAAATGGCCTTAGGGACTCAGCCAAAAAAGCCTATGAGATGATAGGTCGTCCACAAGATGGTAGCCTTGGTCGTATGCACTGGGAAACGTGGTTGATTGAAGGAAACCAAGGCGTATCGCACAGTACTTTGCAATCAGTTAGAAGCGGATCACCTATTGGGTTTGGTGTTACGGAAGGAAAGCCCGGCACTTTCTCTTCTGGCATGACTTATCGACAAGCAATCAACGGCCCAGTAGTTGAATACCCTCTTTCTGATGGAAATGTAGTAAGAATGACCCCAGAAAGACAAAAAGAGTTTGAGTCCTTTATTAAAAAACCAAAAAACGGTATAGTACCTAAAGGGTTTAAAGTAAAACAAGCCGTTACTTGGTATGAAAGACCAGAAGTCAACAGAGGGAAATTAGACGATGCCGCAAGACAATTCGAAAACGCTAACCCCGACGGCAGCCTTAGATCAGGCGATGTTAGGGCTTACACGGGTGGGGACACCCTTTCTGAACGAAGACGACAGTTCCTCCGCTCCTTCCGAGCCGATCAAAACCGAACAACAGCCGCAACAAGAGTGGTTCAGGGAGTCGATAATGGAGGACGTGCTCAAGAAGCATCCGGACCTTACCAGAGAGGAGCTGTCGAGGGATATGGAGGAGATGGGCTTTTAAGTTTCTCTCCAGACAGTAGTGCCCTGACCCAATACCAAAGCGCAGGCCTTAACCTACCGGTTATTCGACAAGTAGAGGCAGCGGCTAATGCCCCTGCCTATAACGTAGAAATGACCAATGCTATGGCAGGGAATAGGCTTGGTGCTCAGGTAGAGATAAAGAGCGCAGAAGACCTTTCTGGCTACAACCTCTTCCGAACTGAAGCAGGCAGTGGCTTTGCCATTAAACCGGACGGTGACATAGTCGCTGTATTCGCATCACCCAATGAGCCTAAGGGCGGAAGTTTTGCGATGCTGCAAGCTGCAGCACAAGCAGGCGGCACTAAGCTAGACGCTTTTGACACATTCTTGCCAGAAATTTATGAGCCCGCCGGATTCCGTCCGGTAGCACGCTTGCTCTGGAACGATGAATTTGCACCGCCTAACTGGGACAAGGAAGCGTTTGCTAAATACAGTAAGGGCGAGCCGGATGTAGTATTCTTTGTCCATGATCCTGAATACTTTGGCGGCGCTAAGGATGTTCCTGTAGTTACGGACTACGACGACGCTGTAAGGTTACAGGATGAGGCGCTAGGTATTTCAAATGCTTCCGTTGCACAACCTGCTCAATCTTCCCCTGAGCCAACTAAAAAAGCGAGTGGCGGATCAGTAGAGCGCGTGTACAATGACAACCGCACATACAAATAGGACAAAGTCATGCCTGTAGATAAAGTCGTTAATCTGGCCCCAGTAACTGACATCATTGAACTGATGGGCGAAGAAGAGCCGGATATTGAAATCATACTTGAGGATGACGGTAGCGCGGTCATTGAAGTTAACGAGGAAGACGACGTTGAGTTCTACAGCAACCTAGCCGAAGTAGTTGATGAGGATGAGCTAGGTTCTATTTCATCTGACCTACTGGCTTTATTCGACGCAGACAAGGCCTCACGGCAGGACTGGGAGCAGATGTATTCCAAGGGAATGGATTTGCTAGGCCTGAAGATAGAGGACCGTACACGCCCGTTCCGTGGCGCTGCAGGCGCTGTCCACCCCATGCTTACAGAAGCCGTTGTCCAGTTTCAAGCGCAAGCGTTTAAAGAGCTTATGCCCGCAGGCGGCCCTGTCCGTACTGAGACGTTAGGCAAAGAAACTATCGACAAGGTCCAACAGGCTTCGCGCGTGCAGGACTTTATGAATTACCAAATCACGTCGGTGATGAAAGAATACACGCCGGAGTTTGATCAGTTATTGTTTTACGTCGGATACGGCGGCTCTGCATTTAAAAAGGTTTATTATGATGAACAACTGGGTCGTATGGTTAGTCGTTTGGTTCTTCCTGACGACCTCTATATTCCTTACAACGGGTCGAGTGTCATCTCTCAGTGCCCAAGAATTACCCAACGTATTGCAATGGATTCAAATGAGTTCAGAAAGCGTGTTGTTGCCGGTGAATACCTTGATGTAGTGCTCGACCCAGAGCAAAGCCCCGTTAGCGGCAACCAAATTAGGTATGCAGTCGACAAACTTACGGGCCTGACTCAAAGCGGAGAGCCCGAAGAAATCTTCTTGCTCGAGTTCCAAGTCAATTTGGACCTCATGGGCTTTGAAGATGTCGATGAAAAGAACAACGAGACCGAAATCAAGCTGCCTTACGTCGTTACTATTGACGAAAACAGCGGTCAGGTGGTCGGAATACGCAGAAATTGGTTAGAAGATGACGAATTAAAGCGTCGTCGTGAGTATTTTGTGCATTATGTGCTGATTGAAGGCCCCGGCGCTTACGGTTTGGGCTTTGTTCACCTGATTGGTGGCCTAAGTAAGACTGCAACGGCCGCTTTGCGTCAACTTCTTGACGCAGGCACGCTATCTAATCTTCCTGCGGGCTTCAAAGCGAAGGGTGCACGGATTGCTGACGACGATAACCCCATTCAGCCGGGCGAATGGCGGGATATTGACGCCGGTGGCGCCGAATTGTCGTCTTCTTTGTTGCCTTTACCGTATAAAGAACCTTCTCAGACGCTATTTACGCTTCTAGGTTTCACCGTAGACGCCGGAAAGCGCCTTGCGAGCACTGCAGACATGCAAGTTGGCGATTCTAACCAACAGGCCGCTGTAGGCACTACGCTTGCGCTGTTGGAGCGCGGCTCTATCGTCACCTCTGCCATACACAAGCGCCTTTACTACGCTCAGACGCAAGAATTCGAGATGTTAGCGGCAGGATTCGGGCAATTTCTGCCCGATGAATACCCATATGACGTTCCCGGAGCGTCTAGATGTGTAAAAAGAGATGATTTTACCCATATGGTCGCTATATTGCCCATAGCGGACCCAAATGTATTCTCTGCGGCCCAAAGGATCACTCTTGCACAGGCTCAACTGCAGTTAGCTCAAAGTGCGCCTCAAATGCACAATATGTACGAGGCTTACCACCGCGTCTATCAGGCCATGAATGTCCGAGACATTGACGGCATTCTGAAGATGGAAACTAACCAGTTACCTAAGGACCCTGCAAGCGAGAACGCTGACGTGGCGGACAACAAGTCGTTGAAAGCCTTTGCCGGTCAACAACACGACGCGCATATTGCGGCCCACCTGATGATGGGCATGTCGCCTCTCATGCAAGCGAACCCTTTAGGCTCGGCAGAACTTCAGAAGCATATTCTGGACCACATACGCTTAAAAGCGGAAGAGGGTACGGAGGCAGAGCTCTTTGCAGAGTACGGTGCGGACCCTGACGGTATGGTTTCTGACCTTCAACGTGAGGCAATGGTCTCGATCAAGGTTGCCGAGGGCATGATGGAAATGAAGAGCGTTCAGGGCCAACTTTCTGGCGAGGGAACAGGCGAAGACCCAGTGGTAGCGCTGAAGGCCAAGGAGTTAGAGCAGCGTGCTGCTAAGGACCAAGCGGACATAGCCATTAAACAAGAGGGAGTTAAACTTGATGAGGCTAGAATTGTTCAAAATGCTGAAGCCAACCAAGCCCGAATAGACTCCCAACAGAAAATAGCCCAAGAAAGGGCAAATGTTGCTAGGGAAAGAATCAATGCCCCTAAGCAAGGAGGCAGGTAATGCCACTTAAAAAAGGTTCTAGTAGTAAAACAATTGGTAAAAATATCAGTGAATTAGTTGGAACTTACAAAAAAAAGGGTAAAATAGGCGCCAGTAAACCTAAGAGCAAATCTGCAGCCCAAAAACAAGCTGTGGCAATTGCGATGAATACAGCCGGTAAATCTAACAAGATGAAATCCGGCGGTGCAGTAAGAACCGTTAAAAAACGTGACGGTAACCGACCAGTAAAGATTTACTAAGAATGCCCCCAGACGGTGGCTTTAAACTGTCTGCTCTCATGGAAAAACGACCATGCTTGAATTCGCTGAAAGCGTATTGAAAGAAGTTAGGAAGTTACAGGAAGACTCCGAGGGACTAGTGCTCAATGGCGCTATTTCCGACATGGAACGCTACCGTTTCCTTATGGGCCGTCTGGAAGGCATAAAGCTTGTGGATCAGATTATCCGAGACAAATTGGATAAACATTCAGAAGAATTTTAACCCACCAGAGAGACCTATATGGAACCTGAAAAGAAACTTACGCACTTAGAGGAAAAGTGGAAGGCAGAGGCTAAAGATGAAGTAGCCGAAAGCACTAAGCTAACCCTTGACGATGCGTACACCGAAGAAGGAAAAGTCGCTGAACACGGCCTTTCCGACTCTGTTTTAGACCTTATTCCGCAACCCACTGGATGGCGACTAGCTATCCTGCCTTATCGTGGCGCTAAAACCACTAAAGGCGGAATTGTGCTTGCGGATGAGACCCGTCAACGAACACAACTGGCAACTAATGTCGGCTACGTGTTGAAGGTAGGTGGCCTATCTTATGCTGACGAGTCTAAGTTTCCCCACGGTCCGTGGTGCAAGCCGGGCGATTGGGTGATATTTGGTCGATACGCGGGGTCTCGGATTCAGATAGATGGCGGCGAGATTCGTCTGTTAAACGACGATGAAATCTTAGGGATAGTAAATGACCCTGAAGACATTCTACATATGTAAGGAGGCTTTTTATGAGTGAATCAATGACAGAAGAGTTAGACTTTAATGTTGGCGAAGATGAGCAGGAAGCCACCATTGAGATGAACGAGGACGGCTCTGACGCTAAATTAGCGGTGGAAGAAGAGGCGGAAGTAGTACAGGAGGGCGCTAAAAAAGCAGGTCCTGCGGAAGAAGATTTAGATGACTATTCGGGCAAAGTTAAAAAACGAATAGACAAGCTTACTGCTCGGTTAAGAGAGACTCAGCGTCGTGAAGAGGCCGCTCTTGATTATGCCCGTAACGTAAGGGATCAAAACGAACAGCTTGAGCAACGATACCAGAAGACTGACACGGAAAGGCTGCAAGAAGCCCAAGGCCGTGTTGACAGTCACCTAATAGCTCTAAAGCAAGTTATTAGAAAGGCCCGTGAAGAGGGTGACATAGATACCGAGACGGAAGCTCAACAGCGTCTTACCTCTATGGTTTGGGAGCAAAACCGCCTTAACGAGACGACAAACCAACGTCGTCAGGAAGCGCAAAGGCCTAAGCCTCCCCGAGAACAGCCTGAAATACTACGCCCAAGAATGCCTGAGCCAGACATGAAGGCCGAGGATTGGGCAGAAAAGAACGCTTGGTTTGGTGAAAATACGGTGATGACCCACACAGTTAGGGGAATTCACATGGATTTAATCCAAAAAGAAGGGTTTGACCCAAGCACCGACGAGTACTATAGTGAGATCGACCGTAGGATGAGCCAAATATTTCCTAGTGAATATGGCATTGAGCCTACGCAACAAAACAACAGGACTAACCGACCCGTGCAAACGGTAGCTCCTGCAACCCGATCTTCGGGAGTAAATAACTCAGCACGCCGCTCTGTAAGGTTGAGTCCGAGTCAGGTTGCGATAGCAAAAAAACTTGGGGTTCCACTTGAAGAATATGCCAAATACGTTAAGGAGTAATTGAAATGACTGAGAATAGCGTGCCAAAACTTAATCGTAGTGTTCGTGATTCGGATACCCGTGAGACCACTACGCGCCGCAAGCCTTGGGCACCTCCTTCACGATTAGACGCGCCTCCTGCGCCTGCGGGCTACAAGCACCGTTGGATCAGGGCTGAATCAGGCGGGGTAGATGACCGTACTAACATCGCAGGGAAACTCCGAGAGGGGTATGAACTGGTTAGAGCGGACGAGCACCCTAACTTCGACTCAGGTGTTCAGGATGACGGCAAGCATGCAGGGGTAATCTCTGTAGGCGGATTGTTGTTAGCTAGAATACCCGATGAAACAGCAGAAGAGCGTCGACAGTTTTATTCTTCGCGGACCCATGATCAGATAAGGGCAGTCGATAACGACATGTTGAAGACGAATGCACACTCGTCAATGAAGATCAACTCGCCGGAAAGACAGTCTAAAGTAAGCCTCGGTGGCCCAAGATCGGGTTCCGAGTAATCTTAATTTAAAGGACATTTATCATGGCAAATGCAGACAAAGCCTTTGGCTTACGTCCGCTTGGTAACCTTTCTGGCACTGGTAGCCAGAAGCAGTACGGTTACGAAATTGCGGACAACCAAGCGGGAGCTATCTTCCAAGGTGACCTAGTCACTCTGAAAGACGGCTACATATTGCAGTTTGACCCTTCAAGCCACAGTGCAGCGGTCGGCGTGTTTAATGGTTGTTTCTATACAGACCCAACCACTGGCAAGCCCACTTTCTCAAACTATTATCCCGGTTCAGTGAACATCACTCAGGGTAAGATCACCGCAGACGTACTCGATGATCCTAGCCAGTTGTTCCTTATCCAAAACGATGGTACTTCAGCCGCCGCAAACTACGGCAAGAACGCTGATATCGTTGTTGGAACGGGCAGCACTACAACAGGTGTTTCAGCGAACGAGTTGGATACATCAGGTATTGCCACTACTGCAGCACTAAACCTTAAGATCATTGGTCTTTGGGACGTGCCTAACAACGCAGTCGGTGCCAACGCGGTGGTTGTAGTTAAAATTAACGAGCACCTTTACGGTTCTGCCGGTGTTGCAGGTCAATAGGAGACTTAGGTCATGGCTATATCACGTTCACAACTAGTAAAAGAGTTGGAGCCAGGTCTAAACGCTTTGTTTGGTCTGGAATACAACAATTACGATACCGAGCATACTGAAATCTACGAGACAGAGTCTTCGGACCGAGCCTTTGAAGAGGAGGTGATGCTATCCGGGTTTGGCGAAGCGCCAGTTAAATCAGAGGGTTCGGGTGTTGCATTCGATCAAGCCCAAGAGGTTTACACTGCTCGCTACACTCACGAAACAGTGGCTTTGGCCTTCTCACTGACTGAAGAGGCAGTGGAAGACAACCTGTACGACCGACTATCGGCTCGTTACACAAAGGCGCTCGCTCGTTCAATGGCGACAACGAAGCAGATTAAAGCTGCTTCTATCCTCAACAACGCTTTCACTACCTCTATTGGCGGTGACGGCAAGCCTCTCTGTGCGACAGATCACCCCACACTAGGTGGGCCTAATCTGGCAAACGAGCTGGCTGTTGCGGCAGACCTTAGTGAGGCTTCTCTTGAGCAAGCTCTTATCGACATCGCAGCGTTCACTGACGAGCGCGGCCTGAAGATTGCTGTTCAAGGTACTAAGCTGATCATCCCTAAGGAGCTTCAGTTCACGGCAGACCGCATCATGAAGTCTACTCTTCGTGTTGGCACTGCTGATAACGACATCAACGCCGTGCGTAACATGGGTATGGTTCCACAGGGCTACAAGGTAAACCATTACCTCACAGACCCTGATGCGTTCTTTATCATGACTGACGCGCCTAACGGCATGAAGATGTTTAACCGTGTAGGGATCAAGACCGGCTTTGAAGGCGACTTCGACACCGGCAATGTTCGCTACAAGGCACGTGAGCGCTACAGCTTTGGCTTCAGCGATCCACGTGGTATCTTTGGCTCACCGGGTACTCCGTAAGCCAGAAGACGAAAGTCAGGAAAGGCCCTTCGGGGCCTTTTTTCGTTTGAGAAGTAACAGTTATGCCTAGACAAACTAAAGTAAAGCCTGTTTCACAAGGTTCCCGATTATGCACTTCGTGCAACAAAGTAAAGCCGCTGTCCCAATTTGAGACCTTTAAAGAAGGGCAGATACGGGGCGTCTGTCGGCATTGTGTGACCCTCCAAAGATCGAAAAAAACCTCGGCTACTCCTGAAGCCTACATCCGGGTCTTAAACACGCAGTTAAAATCTCAGCGTCTCAAACAAGGCATCCAATACGATCTAACCACAGAGGAAGTTATCGAGATTTGGGAGGTGCAGGAGGGTAAGTGCGCTCTTTCTGGCGTCCTCATGACCCATCAAAGAGATGGCACCTACGGTGATAAAAAGCCAAAAGAACTTAACGCATCGATAGACCGGATAAATCCCCAAGGTCCTTACGTACGGGAAAACGTACAGCTAGTTGCTGCTAGGGTAAATACCATGAAGCACACCCTCGGCCAAGACATGTTCATGTGGTGGGTAAAAAACGTACATGACAATTTAATAGGTTAAGATTTTCTTGAAATATGTACATATCGGGGTAAAGAACATTTACGAGGCCCGCATTAAGTGATATGTTGGGGGTGCTGCAATTTCGCAGTAATCAAATTAATGCTTTGATTTTTGTTTTTTTAGTGTGTTTATCTCCCTTGAAGAGACTTGGCCCATCCTTACAGATGGGCCTTTTTTATTTGTGCAACAAGGAAACAACTGGTATATACTGTTATAAATCCGGAACCAAACCGGCCTATCTGACAGTTTCCGGACTGACGACATGCAGACAGATAAGCCCCATAACTCGCATGTGAGGATTTCCCAATGAGTTCAACAACTTTTTCAGGCCCGGTCACCTCGACCAATGGTTTTGTCGGCGATGTAACTGGCGATGTAACTGGCGATGTAACCGGCGCAGTCGTTGCGACCACTATCACCGCTTCTAGCAACGCTACCCTATCCGGCACTGCTAACGTCATCATTATCCCTACTAGTGACCCCGGTGTTACTGGCGCTATCTGGAATAACGGTGGAACTCTGGCTGTCTCAGCGTAGGTTTCTCACTCAATAGGAGTAACTTATGAGCGCAAGTAACATTGAGCTAGTTACCAAAATACCTGTGGGTGCAGCAGCCGTTAGCGCAGCAGCAATCTCGGGCCGAACACGCCTGTATGGCATCTATTACACTTGTACAGCCACTGCTTCTTCTTTTGAAATTAGAAACGGTGCTGCGGACACGGCCACCTCTTTGATTACTATTCATACCCCTGCAGCAGCCGGACAGTATGAGATAGATATCCCAGACGGCGGAGCTTTGTTTAATGCAGGTGCATTTATTGACGCAGCCGACACTGAGATAACCAGTGTGACCTTGATATATGCAGGCGGAGCGGCGGCCTAATGGCTTCCACGAAGGCGGTTAAACGCACGCCTTCTGGGCGTGTAGCTTATCGAGGCGAGACTTTTTCAGGCTACAACAAGCCTAAAAGAACCTCAGGAGGCAGCAAGAAGTTTGCTGTTTTAGCCAAGAAGGGTGACGACGTAAAGCTAGTGCGCTTTGGTGATCCGAACATGACTATCAAAAAAGCTATACCTGAGCGCCGAGCTAACTTTAGGGCCCGTCACAATTGTGACACTGCAAAAGACAAGTTCAGCGCACGATACTGGAGCTGTAAAAAATGGTAGCTAAAAAAGGTTTATATGCGAATATCGCGGCCAAAAAGGCGCGCATAGCCGCAGGTTCTGGCGAAAAAATGCGTAAAGTAGGCACCAAAGGTGCCCCTACCGCAGGCGCATTTAAACAGGCTGCTAAAACTGCCAAGCCCGTAGCCAAGAAGGATGGGGGAATAGTCAAGAAGGGCTCACACCGCATGCCTGATGGCACGATTATGAAGAATTCGGCTCATAAGGGCCGTAATACAACCAGACGAGGTAAGTAACATGGCCGGACGTGGAATGGGTGCCGCTACCAGAGGCGGAGGATGCGTAGGAACAGGTCCTAGAAATAAAGTTGAATCTAAGCCTAGCCGTAAGGTGGGTGACCCCGTCATGATGAACAAAGGAGGCATGGCAAACAGTAAGAAAAGCTTTCCTGACATGAACAAAGACGGCAAAGTGACTCAAGCTGACGTTCTTATGGGCCGTGGTGTCAAAAAGAAAATGGGCGGCGGGATGATGTATAAGTAATGGCTACTTCAGGAACAACAGACTTTAATTTATCGATTGACGACCTCGTAGAAGAGGCGTTCGAGCGTTGTGGCATGCAGATGACTGCAGGCTATCAGCTTAACTCGGCTCGTCGTTCGTTAAATCTGTTGTTTTTGGATTGGGCAAATCGAGGCTTAAACCTGTGGACCATAGAGCAAGCTACTTATGCTTTGGTCCAAGGCGACGCTGAGATATCCCTGCCAACAGATACAGTCAATGTTTTGACAGCAGTTATCCGTCAGACAACTAACGGGCAGCAGCAGGATATAAACATCGAGCGTATTGGACGGGAGGAGTACCTTAACGTCCCCGACAAGCTTACGCAGGCAAGACCGTCGCAGATATACATCGAGCGTACAAATACACCTAAGGCTTATTTGTACCCTGCAGCAGACAAGGCGTATACGTTGGTTTACTACCGCATACGCCGCATGGAAGACGCCGGAGATTACACCAATAATACGGACGTTAATTTCAGATTCCTTCCATGTCTGGCCTCAGGACTGGCTTATATGCTGTCTTTGAAATATGCCCCAGACCGCACGGGCGCGTTGCAGCAGATGTATGAGCAAGATTTTGACCGAGCGGCACAGGAAGATAGAGACACGGCAAGCACGTACTTTCTTCCCGACGTAGGATTTTAAAATGGCTCAGGCAACGGGTAAGTTTTCTTACGCCCTTTGTGACTATTGTGGGCAACGCTACCCCTACCAGACACTGGTAAAGAACTGGAAGGGGTTTATGGTTTGCCCCGAGGACTATGAGCCAAAAGAGCCGCAGCTAACCCCGCTAAAGTACAGGGGTGATGCAATAGCTCTACAGGACCCTCGTCCTGACAGAACTGAGCCGCTGAGCGTGTTTGTTAATAACACCGGCGGAGATACACCCTTTGAGACAGTGCCGGGATCAATGCAGCCTGCCCCTCCTGCGATTGCAGTTGAAGGCGTGGGCACACTTGGAGCGGTTACGGTGGTGACTACATGACCTATGATGAGTTAGTGACAAATATTCGTAACTATACCGAGGTAGACAGCAATGTCTTTTCCAACTCGGTAATAGACACGTTTATTTTGATGGCGGAAAACCGCATCATGCGGGATATTGATCTAGATGTTTTTAAGATTGAAGCCACCGCAAACATGACCTCAGGCAATCGTTTTCTAGTTGCACCAAGCGATATACTTACTCATCGCTACATTATGGCGACGTTAAGTGGAGACCAAACTTTTCTGGAGTTTAGGGACACCTCTTTTATGAAAGAGTACTGGCCTGATTCTACAGTGACAGGAACTCCCAAGTATTACTCCGTATGGAACCAAAATACTTTTTATATCGCCCCTACACCAGACGCTAACTACGAAGTTCAGTTAGGTTACATATATAAGCCGCAACAGTTGTCGTCCACAAATACGACAACGTGGGTAAGCACTGACGCCCCCGAAGCGCTTTTATATGCGTGCCTTATTCAGGCATACAGTTACACCAAAGGTCCGCTCGAAATGCTGAAATATTTTGAAGACAGCTATAAGCAGGCAATACAAGGTCTCGGCATCGAGCAGCAGGGTCGCCGTCGTCGTGATGAATTTAGAGATGGCATGATTAGATTGCCCATTAAATCTGAATCTCCCGGCCCGTAACATTAAAGAGAGGAAACACAAATGGCTATTTCACAGGCTATGGCAACATCATTCAAAGTTCAAATCCTTGGTGGAGACTTTGATTTCAGCAGCGGTACAGGGCAGGTCTTTAAGATCGCGTTGTTTACTTCATCGGCTACGCTAGGTGCGACTACTACTGCGTATGCTACGACTAATGAGGTTACAGGCACGGGCTATACTGCGGGCGGTAACACCCTGACTATTTCTGCAAACCCTGCGTCTAGTGGCACCACAGCGTTCCTAGACTTTGCTGATACTACGTGGTCTACAGCGACTATTACGGCTCGCGGCGCTTTGATCTACTTGGCTGACGGCGTCACGGACCCTGCTGTTGCAGTTCTGGACTTCGGTTCGGATAAGACCTCTACTGCGGGCGACTTTACTATTGTCTTCCCTGCGGCTGACGCGAGCAACGCCATTCTTCGTATCGCTTAGGTCCTGATATGACTGACGTTACGGTCCCACTCTCCGGTTGGGGATTCAGCACTTGGGGTACGGATTCGTGGGGCGAAGGTCAGGCTCTGCCTGTCGGTACAGGTGAGGTAGGGTCGGTAGCGGTAGCTGCGGGTGCCGTTGTAAGTGTTACCGGCGTAGTTGGCACAGCGGCTTTAGGAACGGCTGTAGCGCAGGCAAGTGCGAGCGTTTCGGTTACTGGGGTTAGCGCCACGGGCGTTGCGGCTTATACGGTCTGGGACGCTACTGTTTACTTTGGTGGGTGGGGTAGAGGCGCGTGGGGGCAGGGCCCTTGGAGCGAATCTATTGGTCTTTCTGCTACAGGCGCAGTAGGCTCGGTTGAAGTCCAAGAAGGCGTAGGGGTATACGTCACTGGCGTACAAGCA
>Ga0222649_1000117_pt1 | contig 30561 bp, 26 predicted proteins | sample AntAcemetagen337_FD_179865 | JGI IMG/M metagenome (GOLD analysis project Ga0222649, IMG submission 179865) | Saline water microbial communities from Ace Lake, Antarctica - #337 | ecosystem: Environmental > Aquatic > Non-marine Saline and Alkaline > Saline | place: Antarctica: Ace Lake... | reverse complement strand
TAGTTTCTTAGAGCAGATGAAGAAGCTAAGTTATTATATTCGTATTCGTTTGTTTCTGGATTTTTTGTTGCGTTTGTATACAAATACATAATATCTTTATCATCAACATCTGTTACATTAGGTGTAGTTGCATACCTCCCACTCATATGTGCTGATGAATGTAATTGTGTATTGTAGGTATAGTTTTTCATATCTTTAATGTCAGTTTTTGTGTTTCCATAAACATTTCTATCAGGAACACATTTATGTTCTACATCACGTTGTACTATAGATGATGTATATTTTTGTTCTTTTATTTTATCAAATAAATCATCTTTTGCAACGGATTTTTCCAATCTCCAATAGTCCGGACAAACAGACGATGCTACGACTTTACCTATTTGACGCGGTTTAAGTTCAGAAACAGACCATACAAGATAAGTTATAATAAATATTGCTCCCACAACATATGTTATAATGGCAGGTAAAAATGTATTATACACAAACGTTTTTCCCCAATTTGTAAAAAATATAATCATTAATAATATTAATGCGGATAGTCCATAAACAATACATACCATCATTGTTCCTTTATACATATCTGTTTTATCTCGCTTGAATAAATCAAGCTCTTTTTTGTCTGGAATAAAAGGAAAACCAGTTTCTTTATCTAATTCTAATTTTTTAGGGTCGTAAGACCAAGCGACAGATCTATAAACATCCATAGTATATTCTATACTTCTATAATATTATATTATTTTAAGATTATATTAGTGTATTTATTATATTTAATGAAATTTTGTTATTTCGAGTGTTCTCATACCTTTATTTGATGGTAATATAGATCTATCAAGAGGCATAGGCATTGTGCTAATATCTTTAATATACTGTCGTGATTGTTTAATATTCGTTATAATTTGCGGAACTGCCCATACTATTACGCGTGTATTTAAATCTAGAACTTGTTCGTTAATATTTTCAGGAAGATTTTTACCATGTTGAAAATAAATAGACCTCATTATTATTTTTAATTCATCGTCGCTTTGTCTATTTATATTAATATCACCCATTGTTTCGTTTAATATTTTATTTCTTATTCCAGATTGCAATAGGTTAATATTCGGCATAGAGAAAAAAACTTTTGAAACACCAGTACAATTTAAATTACGTGATATTATATTTGTTTGATGTTCGCTTGCTTCAATTATATACTTTTTAATCTTATAATCTTCTACATTTGACATTGCATTTACACGTCCGTTTATTGAATTATTATTTTGAAAAGAAACATCCTCATCTAATTCTAAATATTCCATCTTCTTTAATATATATATTTATTTTCATTTTATATAGTAGTATAATACACATATGACAGATTGTAAGGATATAACATATTGTTCTGAATCTTTATTAAAAAAATATAAGATAATAAAAAAATCAACAAGTGAAAAGGAAAAAGAAATAGTAAATATAATTAGTTTATTTATAGACAAACTAATTTTTAATATATCGGCATTAATATCTTTAATATGTTTGAAAATTGGAATTGAAAAATTACACAACAAAGATGTATCCAATATGGCTGATTTATTAAATAAACGATTAACTGTTAATTCCAAGAATAAAAAAGGATATACTGGAGGTGCTTTTAATACAGCAGCATTTTACGGAGTTCATGAGCCAGCATATTCTATAGATAATTTAACAAAAGATGTTATGCAAATGAATATTGAAACTGGTATAGCAAGACCAGCACTTGGCGGTACACAAGTATTTGTAGGGGGGGATTGTAATAGTTGTTCAACTAATGGAGGAACAATAACTACATTCACCGGATGTAATAAAGTTAATATGATTGTTAAACGCAAAATTTCAAAGATATTCAAATATTTCAAAGTAACTTTAGAAAAAGAAGCATTAAAAGGACTAATAACATTATTTAATAAAATATTGGAAGATTTATTTATCAAATTAGCTAATATAAAAGGTGTTATAACCGAAGAAAAAGTTAAAGCAATAGTATTAAAATATAAGTTTATGCATAATTGAAAAAATGATATATAAATATAATAAACACATATATATTTAATAAATGCCTATTATAACATTGGACGGAAATATAGGTTGTTATAAAACAAGTATTCTCAATTACTTTCACCGATATTATAAAACATCTATAGATATTGAACCTGTTGATAATTGGAACGAATATTTGAAAGATATGTATAACAGTAATAAAAGTAGTTATGACTTTCAAATCAAAGTATGGCTTGATAGATGTTGGATACAAGAAAAGTCTAATTCTATAATTTTAATGGAAAGAAGTCCATTATTCATTAAAAATGTTTTTGTAAAAAAAGCACACGAAGACAATACAATTAATGATGCTGAGTATGCTAATTTATTACATTATCATAAAACAACAGATGAATTATGGCAACCATCAGGTATTATATATCTTCGTTCTAATCCAATTATGTGTTTAAAAAGAATTAGTAAGCGCGGAAGAGAATCTGAGAAAAATATTAAAATAGAATATATTCAAAGAATTCACGAATTACACGAAAAAACTTACACAGATTTAATAAATGAAAACAAAAATATTTTCGTAATTGATATTGAAAATAAAAGTATTTCTGATATATGTAGCGAAATAGTTTCAAGTGATATTTATTCACATATAATTTCACAAAATATTTAATATGTATTACATTTATAAATAGGTGCTCTTGTTCCAAGAAAACAAGAATAATACAATCTTTCATAATTTTGATATTCTATCGTTGGTGAAGATGTGTGAATAAGTTTTCTATTATTAAATATCAATAAATCATTTTTTTCCCATTTAATTTTAACAATATTATTTTTAACAAGAATATATTTATACATCATTTCTCTATACAAATCACAGCTATTTTCGTGAGACATTTTATCAAACTTTGTAAAACGAAATGGTGATAACATCAATGACTTTCTTTTTTTTGTAGAATCACTATATACAACAAGTGATTCTCTATTAAGAATACTGCTTCCACGACGATCAAATACATAATCATCTTTTTTTAGTGGATTATATCCGGTATAATCAAAATATGAATTCATAATTCCATCATCTCCATTTGTATAAATAACATTAAAGTCTTTAATTTCCCGTTTTAGGTAATAATCAAGGTTATCATAAGCGTCTTCCATGCTAGCAAATAATGTTTCGCCACCAATAGGGGGGGTTTTTATCATATACATACTTGATACAACGGGTACAATATGTGTTCCGTGTCCAACAATATCTTGATGCCATACGTGAGTATTTTTAAAAGGTTCGCTGTACATCAATTTAACGTCTTTAATTCCATGCATATCTTTGATATAACAATTTCCACGCAAAGCGATTTGTGGAACAGTATCAATCCTTGCATAATCAAATGGGTGAATAATATCATTAGTATGTTTATCATCAAATATTTTACAAAACTCAAAATATTCAACCGGATCAATATTTTGTTTTTTAAACATAATAAGCGGAACTGCTTTAAATAATTTTGTTAAATCTGCTTTTTCGACATCTGTTATTTTTTTAATATTAATATTCGATACAATAGCAATATTTTTTTTAAATGTTGGAAATGATATTTGATATGTATTTGCCGTCATAATAAGAGTTGAAATTATAATTGTTGTTTTTACAATATAATAAAGCATTTTTGTGCTAATAATATTTTAAAAAAAATAATCAATTTTTATTAGTTTTTTAATATTCTTTTAAAGTTTTTATAGAACTTATCAAATTATTTTTATTAGTACCCGTAAATGAAAAAACTTCAATATTATTTTTAAAAAACTTAAAATGTGGAATTGACTGTATATTATAATTATTACTTATTTCATAACCATCCTTAATATCTATTTTTAAAAAATGTATATCGCTTATTTCCTCAGCTAAATTTTTTATATGATGATATATTTCATTTGATGGTTTGCAAAAGTTTGCAGAGAAAACTATAATAACCATACTATTATTTTTTATTATATTATGATAATCAATTAAGTTTGTTGCAATTAATACAGTCATTTCTAATAATCTTATAATCAATTTATTTTGTACTATTAACCGCAAAAATTAAAAATATATAAAAAATGATTAATATAAGTATAAAAAGGTTATACCCGATAATAGTATAATGCCTCCTAAAACAACGAATGATAATGTAGTAAAGTCGGTTGAAGCAAAATATAAAAAATATGAACTTTTAGAGCATATTCTCGCTTTACCAGATACATATATTGGTTCTATCGAACCTCAAAAAATAAATAGTTATGTATTCGATGAACCTTCTAATAAAATGGTAATTAATGAACTGGTGTATATTCCAGGGCTACTTAAAATTTTTGACGAAGTCATTGTTAATGCGATTGACCATTCAATGAGATTAAAGGCGGAAGTTTTAAAAGGAAAAGAAGATATACGTCATGTTAAAAATATTAAAGTTACAATTGATAAAAAAACCGGAACAATAACAGTTTATAATGATGGAAATGGAATTGATATTAAAAAACATAGTGAATATGGTAATTTGTGGATACCCGAACTTATTTTTGGAGAACTTCTGACATCTACGAATTATGATAAAGAAGAAGAAAAAATATGGGGTGGAAAAAATGGTTATGGTTCTAAATTGGCTAATATATTTTCAACAGAGTTTATAATTGAAACAGTTGATCATTATTCAAAAAAGATTTATACACAGACCTTTCGCAAAAATATGACAGAACGCGACGTTCCCACTGTTAAAGCCTGTTCTAAATCTCCATATACGCAAATTACATTTACACCAGACTATAAAAAGTTTGGAATAAATAATATAACCGATGATATATATAAACTATTTCATCGCAGAGTTATTGATGCGTGTGCAACAACCGTAAAAGAAGTAGCAGTAACATTTAATGATAAAAAGCTTACAGTTAAAGACTTTGAGAAATATTGCGAACTTTTCTTGGATAAAAAAACACAACCGTGTATTTATGAAGCATCTGGCGAAAGATGGGAGGTTTCGGCATCTATTTCAAACTCTGGTTCATTTGAATATATATCATTTGTTAATGGTATAAATACAGTAAAGGGCGGAAAACACATAGAATATGTTACAAATATTATTACAAAAAATCTTGTTGATATGACATTAGCCAAAAAGAAAAAAGCGGTAAAGTCTCAACATATTAAAGACAATTTAATAATATTTGTAAAAGCAATTATTGTAAATCCTAGTTTTGATTCTCAAAGTAAAGAAACACTCACAACGCCAGTTGCAAAGTTTGGTTCTAAATGCGAACTGAGCGATAAGTTTTTTGAAAAGTTATTTAAATCCGGAATTATAGATAAAGCTCTTAGTATAACTGAATTTTATGATAAGAAAAAACTTGTTAAGACTGATGGTAAAAAAATCTCTCGCATTATAGTTCCAAAACTTGATGATGCTAATTTTGCCGGCACTAAAAATAGTTCTGAATGTACTCTTATTTTAACAGAAGGAGATTCGGCTAAAACTATGGCAATTTCCGGTCTAAGTGTTATCGGTAGAGATAAGTATGGTGTATTTCCTCTTCGTGGGAAGATTCTTAATGTAAAAGATGCTACCCTACAAAAAATATCAGACAATGCGGAAATAACAGCAATTAAGAAGATTTTAGGTTTAGAACAAAATAAAAAATATACAGATGTTTCGCAATTAAGATATGGTTCTATAATGATTATGACAGATCAGGATCATGATGGTAGTCATATTAAAGGATTGATATTTAATATTTTCCAAAGTATGTGGCACGAACTTTATGAAATATCTGGATTTCTAACATCTATGCTTACACCAATTATAAAAGCATCCAGTCTTAAAAAAGATGTAATTGAGTTTTATAATATGTCAGATTATGAAAGATGGTGTGAAACAGATGATGCTAAAAAAGGTTCGTGGAAAATCAAGTATTACAAAGGATTGGGTACTTCTAATGACCAAGAAGCAAAAGAATATTTTAAAAATATGAAAAAAGTAACATATTTATATGATGATAATGCTGATGAGGTTATTGATTTGGCTTTCAACAAAAAAAGAGCTGATGACCGCAAATTATGGTTAGCAAATTATGATAAGGATAATGTATTGGATTATAAAAATCTTAATGTTGATTTTAAATCATTTGTAGACAAAGATTTGATACATTTTAGTAATAGAGATTTACAAAGGTCAATTAATCATATGTGTGATGGTTTAAAAGAAAGTACGCGAAAGATTTTATATTCTTGTTTTAAAAGAAAGTTATATACTAATGAAATAAAGGTTGCACAGCTTTCAGGATATGTAAGTGAGGTTTCAGCTTATCATCACGGTGAAAATTCACTTCAACAGGCAATTGTTGGTATGGCGCAGATTTATGTTGGTACAAATAATATTAATCTATTAAATCCCAGTGGTCAATTTGGAAGTCGTTGTCAAGGAGGACAAGATGCTTCGTCAGCAAGGTATATTTTCACATTATTATCTAAACTTACAAAGTTAATATACAAAGAAGAAGATAATGATATTCTTACATATCAAAAAGACGATGGACAACAAATTGAACCAGAGTTTTATATTCCTGTAATTCCAATGGTTCTTGTAAATGGAGGTATTGGTATTGGAACAGGATATTCTACAAATATTCCTCAATATAATCCAAGTGAAATTATTGAAATTTGTAAAATAATATGTAATATGATAAAGATTTCAAATGTTGAAGTAAAAACACATGATGATTTAAATAGTATTTATGATACAATTCGGCTAATTGATATTAACGACCTTGTTCCTCATTATCTCGGTTTTAAAGGAACAATCGTAAAAGCAGAGAAAAACTCATATATCAGCAAAGGTGTTTATAGATGGATTGACGATGAATGCGTTGAGATAACAGAATTGCCGATTGGAACATGGACAGAGGATTATAAAGACTTTCTTGAAAATATGATTACATCTGGATTAAACAATTTAAAATATATTGAAAATCATTATACATCAATGAATGTTAAGTTTATTTTACATTTTAATACAAGTGTTAAAAATACTATGAGTGATAAGTTTGAAACATTATTCAAAATGCAATCCAGTAAAAATTTAAGTATTAATAATATACATTTGTTTAATAAAACTGGAGCTATTGAAAAATATGAAAGCACTACTGATATTATAAAAGAATGGTCTGAAACTCGTATTCTCAAATATTATGAACGTAAAATGTTTCAAATTAAAACACTTGAAAAAGAAGCAAAAATATTGAGTAATAAAATTAGATTTATATTGGACATTATTTCGGGAAATATATTGGTTATGAATAAAAAATTAAGTGATATTACAATTCGTTTAATTGAGTTAAAATATCCACCGGTTGATAATAATACTGTAGATGACGAGAATGAAGATATTGGAGATGCTGGAGAAAAAAATAATAATTCAAAATATAATTATCTGCTTAAAATGCCCATTTCGCAATTAACATATGATAGAAAAATAATTCTTGAAAATGAATTTAATATTATAGATAGCAAAATTAAAACATTGCGAGATACTAATATTGAAACATTATGGTTAGAAGACTTAAATGAATTAGAGAAAGGATGGGTATTACATCGCGACAATACACTAAAAGATTATGACAATGATCTTAAAGGAATTGTTGAACCAAAAAACCTTAAAAAGAAAGTAGCTAAAAAATAATCTATTTAATATTATATAATATATTTAATTAATCTTTCATTGTTAATATATCTTTTTTTAGATTGTATATTTTTAATAGTTTTTTTCATAACTTTCAAATTTGCTTGTATTAATAGGGGTGATTATTGAATAATCTGGTGATAATGTGTGAATATATCCAGTATGAAGTTTAACTGGGCGTAAAAATCTATTAATGTGTTTGTTATTTATTTTAATATTAATATGTTCTGCCATATTATTTTTATTATCTATTATATTATGATATAATATAATTATATTCTTTATTAATCAATATTACCATTATTAACAACTATTTTGCAAAACCTTTAAGGGTACGATTTGAGTACATAATCTTTTATTTTTATAACTTTTAAACTTTTCTATATATTCTTGAAATTAATAAATTATGTACTCATTTTATTTAACATCATTATAAACAACTATTTTGCAAAACCTTAAGAATACATTTTGAGTACATAATCTTTTAATTTTATAACTTTTAACATTTGCAATATATTTCTATAAAAAATAAATTATGTACTCATTTTATTTAACATCATTATAAACAACTATTTTGCAAAACCTTTAAGGGTACGATTTGAGTACATAATCTTTTATTTTTATAACTTTTAACATTTGCAATATATTTCTATAAAAAATAAATTATGTACTCATTTTATTTAACATCATTATAAACAACTATTTTGCAAAACCTTAAGAATACATTTTGAGTACATAATAAAAAATAAAAAATTTTAAAGATGGAATATATAAAACAAGTACTTATTTTTTCAAAACGGGGGTAGTTCAATATCATTTTCAATACATATATTATATATAGTTTGATAATCGCATAAATTATCATTATCTATCAAGTAGCATAAATAATCTTTAATATTTTCATCAATATTTAACTTTTTAATATAAGCAATTAATAAGGTTGATTCTTCATTTTTTAAAGAAGTGTTATTAAGTGTATTAATTAATTCATCCATTATTGTTATAATTATATAATTATAACAATATCAATTTTTAAATATATATATAAGAATTAGATTATATATATACATAATACAATAAAACTATTACTTTATTTTTACATTAAATATAGCCTATAATGGCGTTAGTCATCGTGCCCGAGTGGTCTAAGGGGTCAGACTTAAGATCTGATGTGCATACGTACGCGCGGGTTCGAACCCCGCCGATGACAACATTTTAAAACTATATTTAAAAAACTATTTATAACCTCTATTCATATACTCCGTTTATTAGATTTTTATAAATATGTATCGGTACTTCATTTAATAAATATTTTACATTATTAAAAATACATCATATGTTAATCCTTTTTATTTTGTAATAGGGATTTCAATACATTAAAATATCATTCTATAACATTTGTATAATGTTGATATGGAAAAGCATATAATAAATTTTTATCCTTTTTAAATTATATCTTTTGCAAGTTGATTTATGGGACTATTCACAGTATCTAAAGGTTTTTATATCTTGTTTTTTGAACATGCTTATGTAAAAAACTTAAAAAAATAAAATTAGGAAATCCGCCATACAACAAAGGAGGTATTCGTTCTCATACTGGAAAACAACTTGGTGAAAAAAATGAAACCAGATGGATTTTTAGTATTCATTAATCAATTGAGTTGGTTGAAGAAAAGTCATTCTCTACATAATGAGATGTTAGAAAAGCATATTGTTTGGTTGAAGTTATGGGATGATTCACAATCAAAAGGAATGATTAATGCCGATATTCCTATTTCATTATATATATTACAAAATACCAAAAATGTCAAAAATAAAACAACTGAAATTATTAGTGAAATCAAAAGAAAAAAATTAACAACTCTATATAACGAGTATCTTAATAAACAATATACTATTCCATTAGCATATCATAGTATATTTACCAAACTAATTCAATTCATAGAAAAACATAATTGTAATTTAGAATATAAAACTAAAACCATAAAGTCATCTGGAACAAAAGAAAAAATACCATCTACATATTCATTAGAAGATAATTGGGCGATTAATACATACAAGCTTGATGAAGGTATTTTGGTTAAAAAAGCAATAGAACAACACCCAATACGCAAATAAACACAAACTCATTATTGCAAATAAGCGTGGATTTAAAGGGGGCATTTATCGATGAAGGAAAATTAAGTTTGACTGGAAATCACAAGTTTTATATTCTTTGATATAAGTTGGAAGTAGTTAAAAAGTTATTGGAGTTTGATATTAGTTCAGTAATTAGCGATTATCTAAAATACGGACAATCATTTCTGGATAATGAAGCATTCACATATATTCCAGACATTCGCAAGTTAGGTATTCAATATATTACGGAAGAAGAGTTTTACAAGTTGATAGGACTAACACACCAAGAAATAAACCAAATAAAAAATCCATTATCAAAAGAAGTTATTGAAGATGAACAAAAATAAGTTGTATAAATTGAAGTAAAACCAATGATTAAAAAGTTGTTGGTTATTGAAGACGATGAAGTATAAATACTAGAGTATAATTAGTTAAGTTATATATATAAATTTGTATATATTTTTTATTGATTTTATATATTTGTTGCTATTACAAAAAATATATTTAATTTTTTAATGTTCAAATGTGTAAAACTATCTATAACTTAACATATCAATACAACAAGTTATATAATCATGAATACCAATTATTTTTGGACTTCCGGATATATTATAATACCATTTAAAAGGTATAATTAAAACCTTGTTATTTTGAAGTTTTATTGTAGTAATTTTACTATTTTCGTCAGGGCACCCATTACTTTGCGTCGATAGTGGATTACATAAATTTATTTCACAAAAGTCTTCATTTTTTCCATTTGAATATATCATACAATATTTAAATTTATTTCTTTCCCATAATTTTGGAGGGTTATTATTATGATATATTATATTATAATTAAACCATTTACTAATTAAATCATCAATATCTTTAATACTTTCTGTTATAACAATAGGTTGTTTTTTATATAAAATATCAAAATCAAAATGCTCTACGCTTAATTGATAAATTGATATCTCGTCTATAAAAATGTAATATAAGGATGTATAAAGTAAAATCAAAAAAATTACTAAATATAAATAGAAATACATTTATTAATATAACATATATATATTTAATGGTATTTTACACTTCTTTTTTAAAAATATATATTTAATAATTAAATAGAATATTACATATAATATGCAATATCAGCAATATCAGCAATATTTTAATCCACAAAATTATGCACCACAATTTCTTTCCCCGCAAAATTATGCACCACAATTTTTTTCCCCGCAAAATATAACTCAACAATTAGACAAAGTACAAGCCGAACCATCTAAAAAAGTAGAAACTATAAATGAAACAATTATATTAGAGAAAGCAAATACCGACTTTAATGTAATGTATAATGATTATAATATTACTGATAATGCATTAACATATTATGAAACATATCCTATTGCTTCTGTTTTGTATAAAAAAATTAAAGATTGTGGAGAAAATACAGAAAATATAGGTCAATATATTGATATGAATAATAGTGATTGCAAGACATTTAGGTTAAATGATAGAATTAAAATAAATAATAAAAAGATAAAAGAATTAGAAGATAATATTAAAGTTTATGAGAAAGCAGTAAATAAATACATAGAAGATGCACGTCAAGAAATCAAGGATAATGAAAAAAAAAAAGAAGAAAAAAGTTATGCTGATTATTTATATTTTAAACAAAAAGTTTTAGAGGGTATAAACATATTAGTTGATAAAACAACGGGAACAATTTATGTTGGTGTAGATAAAACTTTAGACTTTATAAGAATATTTTGTAATAGATGGTCTGCACCTTTTGGTGGTTTTGTTATTTTTATTATTATAGTAGTTGTAGTTTATTTTGGATTTTCAACTAAACGCAATAGGAATAATAATATTGGCACAGGACAACAATCAACAACATCTAATAATATTTTTGATTATAATGGTAATTTTTTAACTTCATTTTCAAACGACCTTTCGTTATTTATGGGCGATATTTCATTATTTGCAAAAAACGTAGACGATAGTGTAAAATCATTAACTGAAGTTTTGCCAGATGATATAGCCAGAGAAAATGATGAAAATAGCAGAGGTGCTGACAATTTATATCATTTTAATGGAAAAGATTTGAATATTGCTAATAAAGTAGATAATTATAATGTAAATGCTGTTTATTCCATATATAAGCCTACAAATATAATTCAAAAAAACTTTGAAATACAATGGAAAAAAGTAAAAGATGTTAATAAAAATGAGTCGAAATATGTTTTAGACTGTCAAGGAGATGATAAAAAAGATTATTTGGAACCTAACTGTAGTGTAAAAATAAAACCAATAATAGAACCAGAACCAATAGAGCAAGAAAAAGAGATATATATAAAACCAATATAACTTTTAAAACTATATAATAATTAATAATATATTATATATTTTTAAAAGACAGCAATACAAAATACATGTCTAATAATAATGAAGATTCACAAAAATATGATAATGAAAATCAAAATGATACACATGCTATGAATAATACAGATTTGGATAATACAAAGGTTTTGATAAATAAAGACAATGTATTAGAAAGTAAAAAAGCGATATATGAATATTTACCATTACAAGCTCATTGTAATAAATATGATATAGAAAAATGGCATGATTGGTTTTGTATTCCAAATTACTATATTAATAATAATTATGCAGAAGGTGAAAAAGCACTAATAGATATTGATACAAATGATGTATCTATATGTTATAAACCATGTTATATTAATGATATTAACGATAGTTTAATTATTAGAAAAGGAAACATAAAACAATGTGTATATAAATCATCTTATTTAAAAGGTAAATATAGCGATTATACTATTTTTGACCCTTTTTCTATAATTTGTTTATATGGAAGTACGCTAAGTACTATAAAAGATATAAATAAAAAAGGTTCATATCTTTATAAATTAAATGAAATAAGTAAAAAACAAGATAATTCAAATTGGAATAATGAAGAATATGAATTAGCAAAAGACATTAATACAAACGATATAAATATAATAGACATTGTAATAAAAAATCCTTCTCTTTTTATATCAAGTATTATAACAGATATTGAAAAGTCTAAAGAAATATATGAAATATATATTAAAAATATTATAGATACACTCTTTAACGAAAAATCAATTAAAAAAAAAATAGCAGATGATATTTTAAATTTTAATAATTTACTAACAAGCAATGACTTTTACTATATGACATATTTAAATAAAATAAGTGATAATTATGGTATAGACTATGCGTATGAGGTTTCAAAAAGTCTTAATACAAATACATCAAGTAATAATAAAATATCTGATAAATTAAAAGCAAATGATATTAAAAAATATGTAGATTTTGCTTTAAAATACTCATGTTATGTATGTTTTTCAAGACAAAGCGAATATTATAACAATATGATTAATAAAGTAAATATTATAAAAGAAGATTCTATTATAAAGTCCCCAGACCGTGAAAATGTTTGTGAATTACCAAATATGGAAATAGATGAAATAAAAAGTCAAAACATAATATTGAAAAATATAGAGCCAGAAATATATAAAAATGATATTGTTTTATTTAGTATTTATAATAACATTTATGAATATTTTAAAAGTCTTGTTTATACTCTTAATGTAATTATAATAACAATACTTGTTGTTGTATTTATTATATGTATGTGTGCATATTTTTCAATACTAGTACATATAACATATGCTATTAACTTTTTATTCATATTAATGTTCGAAATATACTATAAGTTAATTAATGGTATTTCAATGGTTATTTACTTTATTTGTACATGGTTCATAGAATATGTATGGAATAACACAATATGGTTTATGTCTATATTATCTTTTATCGTATTCTTTATCTCTACAATACAGTATTTAGCAGGAAATAAAGATGCATTTTTTAATATGTTTTATCTCTTTGTTGATACATTTACTTCATTTACTGGGTTAATAAAAATAATTATAATTTTAATGTATAAAACAATTATAGTAAGTTTGCCTATTACAATATTAGTTGTTAATTCATATATTAATGTTATAATGCCTCAATATTCTATTATAACAAAATGCTCTTTTGATACAGCATCTTTTATATGTTTTAATAATCTTTTAATATATAAAAATAACTTTTATAAAGATATCTTAACCTCATATAATCTCAATATATTACAATATCAAAAAATTTCAAATGTAGAAACAGCTGTATTATAACCTACGAAATAAACTCATAATAATTTTTAATATACATTTCTTTAGCTTCGTCGGTATTCATTCCCCGAACACTATTCCATGCATCCCATTTTGCAGATTGTTTATAATATATTGCCCATGGTTTTTCAATATTACAATCTCCTGTCGTTGCTTGTTTATAATATTTATAAAAGTCTAACTTAATAATGTCGCTTAATGAAGATAATGAATCAATATCGTAATCTTTAAGCTTATATAATATATCCTCAAACTCTGTTTGTATTTTGCTTGACATATCTATATAATTATTATAAATTATCTTTATATTATTTTTACAGAGCGTTTCAATGTACAATATATAAGAAATATATACATATAGTATAATGAACATAGATATGATTATCGACGAATATTTAGAATATACGCAACAGTATAAAGAAAAATACGGTAATAAATGCGTGGTTTTAATGCAGGTAGGCTCTTTTTTTGAAATATACACAATAACTGATAATATATCTGATAATGAAGTATTTATAATTGCTGATATATGTGGGATACAAACTTCTAGAAAAAACAAAACAATTCCTGAAGTATCGCGATCAAATCCTGTTATGGCTGGATTTCCAACACATTCTTTATCTAAATTCACACAGATATTATTGAATAATAATTATACAATTGTACTTGTCGAACAAGTTTCCGAACCACCAAACCCAAGAAGGGAAGTAACCGAGGTTTTATCTCCAGGTTCTAATATCAATATTACAACAAAAAAGAGTAATTATATGATGGTAATTTATTATGAATATATTGGTGAATATTTAATTGCTGGTATTTCAGGAATAGATTTATCGACAGGTAAGACATTTGTATATGAGGTAGGTTCTACAAAAACCGATCCTGAATTCGCAAATGACGAAGTATTTCGGTTTGTAAGTACTTATAATCCAATAGAGATTATTATAATAAGTTCTAAATTAACACCCGATAATAAAAAAACTATATTAAGAAGTCTCCATATTAATAATATTCTCGTTCATTACAAATGGGAAAATTGCGATTATATTAGTTCTTATAATAACATAGTAAATCAACGCGAAATATTAGAAAAAGCCTTTTTCATTAAAAAAGGGTTAATGTCTATTATTGAAATGTTAAATTTGGAAAAATTTACAATTGCAAGATTAGCATTTTGTTGCTTGCTTCAATTTGCACACGAACATAATACTGAAATAATAAAAGAATTACAAGAACCTGAAATATTCAATAGTAATAATAATATGACAATCGAGTATAATTCGGCAATTCAATTAAATATTTTAGGATTATATAAAAATGATAAACCACTTATTGATGTATTAAATAAATGTATTACATCATTTGGGTCAAGGACATTCAAGGATAAATTATTAATTCCAATGATTAATATAGATGAATTAAATAAATCATATGATGATGTTGATAAACTTAAAAAAGATAATATATATATATTGGTTCGCAAGTATTTATCAAATATCGTTGATTTGGAAAGATCTATGAGAAAAATGATATTAAATAAAATTGCTCCACAAGATTGGGTTTCTATCGACGAATCTTTTAAATCTACGGTTAATATTTATAATACTATATCTAATTTCGACAAAGAATTTAAGGTAGATTATATTAATGATGTAATCGGTTCATATACCAATATTTTAGATATTGATAAAGCATCAAAATATAATTTAACAGATAGAAATAATATTGGAAATATATTTAAAACCGGTATATTTATTGAAATTGACAATTTAATAATTGATAACGAAAAGTCTCATAATATTATAAAAGATTTATGCGACCATGTTACAAAAATTGGTTTGAATGATACAACATTGGGAAAAATAGATTATACTGATAGAGATGGTTATTATATATTAATTACCAAAAAACGTTTTGAATGTGCTAAAAAAATAGCCCTATCTAAAAATGATAAACTTTTTGAAGCATTTAAACCTCATGGTATGACAACTGCCACAACTTATAAAATAACTCATCCAGATATAATCGAACAATCCAATATTATATCCGCGAATAATGAAAAAATATCACAATTAGTTATTGAAGAATATAGGGGGTTTGTCAAAAAGTTTATAACTGATAATAATTATAAAATAGAAAATATCATTAAATATTTAACACGTATAGATATAGCGGCAAACTCTGCGAAGAATGCGCGTGACTTTTGTTATACAAGACCTATTATTGATAGTGAAAGAACATTGGGTAAGTCTTCTTTTATTGATTCTAAAAATATGAGACACCCACTTATTGAAAGAATACAGGATGATGTTGAATATATTGGAAATGACATTTTATTAAATGAAGATGGTATATTACTATATGGTATTAATGCTTCTGGTAAATCATGTTTTATGAAAGCGGTTGGTGTAAATATTATCATGGCTCAGGCAGGTATGTTTGTTGCTGCCGAAAAAATGTCATATTATCCATATAAAAGTGTTTTTACGAGGATTTCTGGTATGGATAATATTTATAAAGGAATGTCAAGTTTTACAGTAGAAATGACAGAATTAAGGAATATTTTACAAAGATGTAATAAATATAGTTTGGTTATTGGCGATGAAATATGTTGTGGAACAGAATCAATATCTGGAATATCTATTGTTGCAAGTGGTATAGATACTTTAATTAAAAAAGGAGCTTCTTTTATATTTGCATCTCATCTCCATGAACTTACAAAATTATCAACATTACAAGAATATATTAATTGTAATAAATTATTTGTAAAACATATTCGCATATCTATAGATGAAAATAACAATATAATATATGAAAGAAAATTGCAAGAAGGACAAGGATCTACAATATATGGAATTGAAGTATGCAAATCATTGGATATGCCATATGACTTTATGAAAAATGCCGAAAAATTTAGGAAAGAGGTTGAAGGAATTAATATAGACCTTGTTGAAAATAAAAAGTCTCATTATAATAAAAAAGTTCTTATTAATAATTGTAAAATATGTGATAAAAAAGCCGAAGAGACACACCATATTGTTTATCAACATAAAGCAGATAAAGATGGATATTTATCATCATATCATAAAAATAGCAAACATAATTTAGTTCCATTATGTAAAGAATGTCACCATAAAGAACATATTGGTATTATAAGTATTAAAGGGTATGTTAAAACATCAGAGGGCATCATATTAAAATATGAAAATATATAAACAAACATAGCATATATATAAATAACAAGGGACAAATATAATGCGAGTAATAAAACGTAATAAAGAATACGAAGATGTAAGTTTTGACAAGGTTCTAATGCGTCTTAAAAACTTATCTTCTGATTTGAATATTGATGTTTATGAAATTGCACAGAAAGTGTGTTCGCGTATTTACGACGGTGTAGATACATTTCAATTAGATGAATTGGCGGCTTACTTATGTAGCAGTTTATCAATTGATAATCCGGATTATAGTTTATTGGCATCTCGTATTATAGTATCTAATCATCATAAAAATACATCACCATCATTTTCTGAAACTATTCAAACACTTTATGATAATACAGATATTCATAATAAAAAGTCTTCATTGGTATCTGACGAAGTATATGAAATTGTTAATAAGAATAAAGAAAAGTTGAATGCTTATATTGATTATCAACGAGATTATCTATTTGACTATTTCGGGTTTAAAACACTTGAACGAGCTTATCTTATCCGCGTTAATAAAAAAGTAATTGAAAGACCACAACATTTATGGATGAGAGTAGCAATAGGTATTCATGGAAATGATATTAAAGAAGCTTTACAAACATATGATTTGATGAGTAAAAAATATTTTACACATGCTACACCAACACTTTTTAATGCAGGAACAAACAGACCGCAATTAAGCAGTTGTTTTCTATGTAGTGTAAATGATGATAGTGTTTCTGGTATATTTGACAGTTTAAAAGAAATAGCGTTGATATCAAAATATGCGGGTGGGATTGGGCTTCATATTCATCAAATACGAGCAAAAGGAAGCCATATTCGCGGAACAAATGGGGTATCTAATGGTATTATTCCTATGTTGAGAGTATTTAATAATACAGCAAGATATATTGATCAAGCCGGAAAAAGACTTGGTAGTATTGCGGTTTATTTGGAAACATGGCATAGTGACATTGAAGCTTTTTTGGAATTAAAGAAAAATCATGGAAGTGAAGAGGAAAGATGTAAGGATTTATTTTTGGCTTTATGGGTATCTGACCTTTTTATGAGTAGAGTTAAGGAAAATAAAATATGGTCTCTAATGTGTCCTGATCAATGTCCTGGTTTAAGCGAAGTATTCGGCGAAGAGTTTAATACGTTATATGAAAAATATGAGGGAGATGGTAAATATACAAAACAAATTAACGCACAAGATTTATGGTTTAAAATTCTTGAAGCACAGATAGAACAAGGAGTACCATATATTCTTTATAAAGATGCGTCAAATAGAAAAAGTAATCAGCAAAACTTGGGAACAATTAAATCAAGTAATTTATGCGCAGAGGTTTTGATATATTCATCACCAGAAGAAACAGGGGTTTGTAATCTTGCGTCAATTTGCCTACCAACATATATAGAAAATAATATATTTAATTTTGAAAAATTACACGAGGTCGTTAAAATAATTACGAAAAATCTTAATAAAGTAATAGATAAAAACTTTTATCCTGTGGAAAAAGCGAGGGTATCAAATTTAAAACATAGACCGATTGGAATTGGTGTTCAAGGATTAGCTGATGTATTCATGATTCTCAAGTATCCATTTGAAGGCGAAGAAGCCTCTAAATTAAATATTGATATTTTTGAAACTATTTATAATGCGGCTACAGAGGCTTCTATGGAATTATCAAAGAAACGTTTTGATATTATTGGTAAAATAGTTTCGGGAGAAAGTACAGAAAATATTGATGATTATGTGAATGAATATGAAAAAAATATTACTAATATAAAATATACTGGGGCATATACTTCCTTCGAAGGAAGTCCAATATCAAAAGGTTTATTTCAATTTGATTTATGGAATGAAAAACCCAGCAATAGATATGATTGGGAAAAATTACGCACAGATATTAAAGAATATGGTATTAGAAATAGTTTACTTATATCGCCTATGCCAACAGCATCTACATCACAAATTATGGGATTTAATGAAAGTTTTGAACCATTTACGAATAACATTTTTCAAAGAAAAACATTAAGTGGTGAATTTATCATAATTAATAAATATTTAATTCGCGATTTGATTTCTAAAGGTTTGTGGAATAAAGAAATGAAGGACACTATAATTTTACACGAAGGAAGTGTTCAAAATATTGATGAAATTAGTAGCGATATGAAAGAATTATATAAAACATCGTGGGAAATTAAACAGCGAATTATAATTGATATGTCTGCCGCACGAGGTAAATATATTTGTCAAACACAAAGTTTAAACATATTCATGGAAGAACCGGACTTTAAAAAGTTGTCTTCAATGCATTTTTACGGACATTCAAAAGGTTTAAAAACAGGTTCTTATTATCTTCGTACAAAACCTAGAGCAAAAACGCAACAATTTACAATCGATCCAGCTTTTGCAAAAAGAAAAATGAAATGTCAAGCCGATAATGATGATACATGCATATTGTGTTCATCGTAGTTCATTATAATATATTATTTTTTTATTCTAAATATAAAATAGAATTGATGAGAAAAAAAGAGGGAGGTTATGCTTTTTTTACTAACACAATAAATGATATTAAACAAAATGAGAATGTATTAAAACCTATTTATGATACATCAGCAAACTTTGGATTATTATATAATTTAATATCTGCTTTATTTTCAACATTTATATGTATAATTATGATACTTGTCGGATTTTGGATTAAAGATATAAATATAAAAAAAAGCGAAACTACGTCGGGAATTATTAATAGTGCTGAATGTAATATTGAAAAAAATAAAACAACATGTATGGCTACTGTCATATATACTGTTAATAATGTTAAATATACAAATCAATATACCAGTCAAGGGATAGTAAATAAAGGACAACGTATTGAGGTTTATTATAATCCATTAGACCCGAATGACTTTACTGTTGAAAATTATACTTATTATGCTGGTGTTGGTATGATTATTTTGGGAATAATAATAGTTATATCATCATGGATATGGTTTTTATTATCATATATATATAAACCAGTCGCTGCTATATCTGGTGTTGGTGCTATGGGAAATATGATGATGCCATCATTTAATTATGATTAATATAATATCATATAAAAATATATTATATAATATAGTATAATATGACAGATAACAAAGAACCTATTCTACAAGATTCTGGACGTTTAACTATATTCCCTATCAAACATGATGATATGTGGAAAATGTATAAAAATGCTGTAAGTGTATTTTGGACTCCTGAAGAATTAGATTTAAGTAAAGACATTGATGACTTTAAAAAGTTATCTGATAATGAAAAATTCTTTATTAAACATATTTTGGCTTTTTTTAGTTCAAGTGATACAATTGTTAATATTAATTTAGGAGAAAGATTTTTGAACGAAGTACAGGTTCTTGAAGCAAAGTTTTTTTATTCTTTTCAAATGTCTATGGAAAATATTCATTCCGAAACATATTCTCTGTTAATTGACTCTTATTTTAAAGACTTTAAGGAAAAAAATGAAACATTAAATGCTATTAATCATATGCCTTGTATTAAAAAGAAAGCTGAATGGTGTTTTAAATGGATTAATGATAAAGAATCATCTTTTGCACAACGCCTTCTAGCATTTGCTCTTGTAGAGGGAGTGTTTTTCAGTGGTGCTTTTTGTAGCATTTTTTGGTTAAAAGAACGTGGTTTAATGCCCGGATTGTCATTTTCTAATGAACTAATTAGCAGAGACGAAGCTATGCATGTCGAGTTTGCAATTTTATTATATTCAAAGTTAGAAAACAGATTATCCCAAGAAGACGTTCATACAATTGTTAAGGAAGCTGTTGAAGTTGAAAAGAACTTTATTATTGAAAGTATTCCTTGTTCTATGCTTGGAATGAACTCCGAATTAATGTCAATATATATTGAATTTGTCGCCGATAGACTTTTAACACAATTAGAATATGATAAAATATGGAATACACAAAATCCATTTCCTTTCATGGAGCGTATATCTATAGAATCAAAAACTAACTTTTTCGAAAGTCGTGTTTCACAATATAGCAAAGCTAATGTTGGTGGAAGTCAAGACTTTTCAGAATTGAGAAAATTTGATTTGGAATCAGACTTTTAAGATATTACACTTAAGAGATAAATATAATATTTTTAGATAATAATGAATAAACTTGTTAATATTTTTAATCAAATAAAAAAAGAGATATTATATATAATTAATGATAAAGACATAATTTTTTCAGATAATTATTTTATATGTTTAAATGAATTATTTAAACTTTTGCAAAAAACATTATGTAAAATTCAAAATATATATTATAAATATATATTATATCCAAATTTACAAAAAAAAAAATAATATTATTTTTTAAAATAACACATTATAATGTTATGATACATCTTGTTGTGATAAGCATAGTTTTATTTCACCAAGAGAAGCAATTGTATATCTTAAAATTATTGGATAATTATTTTTTAAATATATTTCTACAGTACTTGAAAGATTAGTACATTTTGTAAATATAGATAAATATTTTAAACTAAAAATACCTTGTATTATTTCATGTTCTTCGTCAGTATTATTTTTGGTTATTGTAATTGCCTGAGACTTGTCAGACCCTAATATTGTTTCTTGTTGGCAAAAGTCGCCTTTACAACTTAATATAAGCTTATCGCCTATATTTCTAAACTCTATAAACTCAGCGAGATTATGCATATCTCTTATAATTTTTTGAAGATATGATGAAGGCATATTAATAATAGTATGAAAATCAACAGCAGGTATTTGAATATTTAAAACATCAATGTCCAATACTGACAATTTATAATTTGTTTTATAATTTTTATCATTATTGTCTATAGATATTCCTAGATGATTAGGGTCATCTTTTAAAATATATAATGAAAGAATATCATTATTTGTAATTGTTTTTATTAATGCATGAAGACGAAGCATATTTATACCAACATATATTTTTTTTTCACATTCGTATATCTCAAACTTTTCAGCCTCCAATTTAAGATGTATTAAAACAATATGTGTATTATCCATAGCAACTATTTTAATCCCTGTTTCATCAATTTCTAAATTAACATCCATTAGAATCTCTTTTAAAGCATCAATAACTTGTTTAAATGTTGATGCTTGTATTGTTTTAATATTAAGTAAATACTTATTTTCCATTTAATAACTAATTATAAGCAATTCCTTAAATATCATTTAATATAATTTTTTTAATTTATTACATAATCCTTCTATAATATTATAAATTTCTGTTAAAAAATCATCTATTTTTGATATCCCAGAATCATAAGAATACTTAATAATAGTTTCTGGTGGTCTAATCTTGCGACAATACGTTAAAAGCATTAATAATGAAAATATTACTATAATTAAGGTTAATGTAAAAATTATATATATAGAGCTTTTGATGATACCTGTTGTTTGTTTCATTATATTTGTTAAATATTTTTTATTATCTGGAGTCTTTACTCCTAATTCGGTTTCTAATTGTATTAACCATTCTTTTATTATAGAATAGTCATAATTGATGTCTTTTAATTCGTTTTTTATATTATATCCTCCTTTGTCGCCATATGTTATTAAATATTTGCTATGTAATAGAGATGATAATATAATAATATCATCCACATCATTGATTTTATTATTTTTATCATAACTTGAATATCCAATAATATTAGAAAATGAAATATCGCATTTTTTAATCTTTTTATCATATGTATTTAGAATATTATACATTTTTGTAAAAACATTAATTTTATGATTATTTTGTTTTTGCAAAAACATACATAAATAATATATTTTTATAAATAAATTGTCATATTTTTCAATATTTTTAAGATTTACATCAATATTATAGATTGTTGAGTTTGCCAATAATAATTTAAATTCATTTTTTTTAGCCTTATCATTTATTAAATCCCATTCACGTTTGATAATATTGTGTAAAAAATTATTATTTTTATTTATGACATAATGAGACTTTATATTTATTATTAATTCTTGGTTATAATAATTAGTTTTTAAGTAAAGTGTTATTATTATTAATGGTATTATGCATACAAGAGACATAATAATAAATATTTTATTTTCACTAAACATTTTATTTTCACTAAACATTCGATATGTAGAAAAAACTTTATCTTTATACCCCCCACCAGTTTCTATATTATTGTCGGGTACTATTTTTGACACGAGACCTTTAGTATATCTTCCATTAAAATATTTTATTGCAAACAATAGTAATAATATAATTATAATCGCAATAGTAGAATTTATAAAACCATTTACTAAAATACTATTTGCATCCAATGATAATTCTTTATCAATATTAATTTTCTTATTGCATTCATTTTTATTAATAAAATAATACAATATTTTGTAATTAAATAAATCTGATATCGCATATTTTTTATTTTCAATAGGATCATTTATTATACCAATGTCTGTATCTCTTGATAATATTATTAAGTTATAAAAGTTATTTATAAATAATGCTATTGTAATAGCATAAATTACAATAACATAAAGTATTAAAAAAATATTTTCCATATTTACTTATATATCTCTACATTATTAATATTAATTTAAAATGAAATGAAAATAGATAATGCAACTTTAATTAAATTATTTAATAAGACTAGTTTATTGTTACTTATATACACATATATTATTATAAGTAATTTCCAGATTTCGCTAAAACTTCCAACTAATATATATAATATAAAGAGTATGTTTAAAGCTAATTCTAATATTAAATATATATTTATGTTAAATATATGCTTTCCAAAGTTAATATTATTACTGCTTTCTTTTAATAAATCACAAAACTTATTTATTTTTTTTTCAAGGTCTTTTTTTATAAGTGAAGGCATTTTTTCATAATTCAATGATAACAATATATTTTTATTATGAATATCGCCTGTGTATTTTTCGATGTTTAAATTATAATGTTCTTCATATAAAATCATTACATCTTTCATTATTATATTTATTTCACCTATCATTTTATTGTTATCCAAAGAATGGGATAGTAAAGACTTTAATAATAAACTATATTCAATGTCATCATCTACATCATCATTACCAATCATAACCTTCTCATTTAATAATATTTTATTTAACTTATTGATAATATGAGGGTCTTCTAAATTATTATTAATAAAATATGAATATATAATGTATAAAAACATACTTGACGAGATATAATTATTGTCAATTGAATAATTGTTTGATGGATGTATATTTAAAATATGTTCTATATATTTTAAAATATATTTATTTGACTTGTATTGTGATATTCTAAAGTTTTTATTAGTATTAAGTAATTTTTCCACATATTTAGCATAATCTTCTCCCTGTTCGACAATAGTTTCTTTTTTATTTATTACACTATCTAAAACAATATCTTCATTCCCTTTAGCCAATATTTTTAATATATTTATATTATTATCATAAAGAAATTCTTTTATTTCTGAACTTTTAATATTATTTATAAAACCATATATATTATTTATTTCTGTTCTTACGTATATATCTGGATGTAATAATTCTTTGTAATTATCATATAATCCATTATATACTGTATCTATAAAAATATTTTTATATATTAATCCATGCAATATGCTATATAAAGATATAGAAATAATTGATACAATAATAGACCAATTATTTTGTTTAAAAATATATGATAAAATATTTGAACCATATTCGCCATCTTTTCCTTTGAATTTCCCATATAATATTAAAGCAACACTCAATAAAAAAATAGTTAATATTATGGCTAATATAATTAATATTAATATAACAATAATCTCATAAAACTTATTGCAAATATGTATATACAGATAAGATGCTTTAGTATCAGATATTTCTAAAGCATTATAATAACTTATATTACTATAGTAAGTAGCCTTATATTTATAATAATCTTTATTTGACTTGTCTTTATAATTCGCCTTTAACATAATTTCATAATCGTTCATTTTAATATAATTTATCAATAAGTTTTCCTCTGTTTTTGTTAGCATAATAGTTTTTTTTGCTTTAGGTATTTTATTATCATCTTTATTTTGTATATGACTAAATATTTTATCAATATCATCTTTAAACTTTAAGTTAGTTGTATCGCCAATTTTATATTTTTTATTATTATCTCGTATTAGTTTTAATTCTAATGTATTTTGCTTATTTAAACGGTATATGTAATTTATTAGCATAAAACTATATATATCTTTAAGTATAATATCTTCTGATGTTTCATAAATATATTGTTTAAAAATTGAATGAATATTATAAATATTAAATGTAAATAAATTAGAGAATGATGCAAATGTTATAACAGCAATAATTATTGTAATTACATATAATATAATATTAATAATTATAATAGCAAAATCGTTTATATTATCTAAAATCATTTCAATATATTGATTTATTACCTTTATCTAATATCTATAAAATAATAATAGATATACATCCTAATACTAATAATAATATTATAAACTTATAAATATTATATAAAAAAGGATATATAATATACAAACTATCTATATTCAAATAATAACTATTAAAAAATTTATTAATTCCATTGAATTCAAAAAGTCCAAAAAATATAATAGCTGACATAGAAAAATATACAGAAGGAAAACTAATACCTATTAAATGAGCCTTATAATATGTATTATAATAATCTTTATTTTTCGTAATATTAGCAGAATTACTTTCTATATTACTCTTTAAAATCAAATATTCAGTTTTTAATTTATTCATAATTTTTTGATCGTAATTTACCAATAGAGATATAACATCTCTTGATTCTAAAATATCAAAATCTGAAAATATTTCATTAGTATTAGTGTTTGATAGTGAAATAAAAAAACACTTAGTCGCATCATCGCATATATCAGTAGTGTCTTTATTTTTTAAAGACAGTTTTTTATTATTATGATAAAATGATGCTCCTGTAGATACTTCGTATGTGAATAATATTTTTACAACCTCTACAATTTTATCTTTGTCGGTTAATTGATTTATACGATTTTCATTACGTTTTATATATTTGCTCAATATTTCTATATTTTGATGATATTCTTCTTTATGAATTATACTATTATAAAGCTCGCACTTCATATTTTGTTTTACTATTTCATCAATACTTTTCATATTTTTTTCTATTTCTCTCTCATTTATATTATATTCAATATATGATATAATAATTATAACTAAATAATAAATAAACATCAATAATATATAATACCATAACCATGATACAATGCTATACTCGCTTTTTGACTTTATGGATTTATTAAAATACTTATCATACCCCAAAAGCTTAATTTCACTGGACATTATATGAAATTTTTTGAAATTATAAGATATTAACGCATTTATATATGTAAAATGAAATATAATAAATAAAATAAAAAATATTATAAAATTCAATAATATATTTGTGTTTATTTCCAAATTATTTATACTGTATTTACTATTACCACAATATGTAGTATATAAACTTTCATATCTTGGTGCATTGCTTTTTATATGTGCTGTTATTGTTATGAACTTACTATAATAAAAAGTAGATAATTGCGTTATATTAATAACAAGAATTGCTGTAAACAATAATATTATAACAAAGTGTATAACAAAACTAACTGACATTCCTATTTATATATATTTGATATATAAAAATAATTATAAAGCTTTAAAAATCCATAATAACAAAAAAATAGAAACAGGGTAACTAAACCTTAGTAATAATTCTTGAAAGTCTGTTAAAAAATTATCACCAATATATTTTGATATATAATTTGTTATTACTCTGTCTATAGAAATACCAAGAACTATAACTAATGAAAATAACGCCAACTTCATAACATCAGATTTTTTCATGTTCATTCTATCTAAAAAACTATATTCGTATTTTTTATTGACAACTGTATTTTCAATTGGTTGAACTTTATTAATATGTTGTTTTTGTATTTGCATATATTGATTTTGCTGTTGCTGATATTGATTTTGCTGTATTTGAAATTGTTGTTGTTGGTATTGTTGTTCCATTTGTTGCTGGTTTTGTTGATTTTGTTTTTCTTGCTGTGTTTGTTGTGTTTGTTTATTTGATTGCATTTCTTTATCATCATATAATATATCTGATTTAGAAGCCATTTTATGCATGTTATTTCCTGATATTTGCGAAGAATATGCATTATCATTTTTTTCCATAGATTCAGAACTTATATTTTCATCACCCCCATATAATAAGTTTAATTCTGTCATAATATCTATATATATATTATAATTTTTTATTATTATTAATAAATTATAATGTATTAGTATAGCGGGGAAAATAATGAATAACTTTGATTATGAAAGCTTATTTATTAATATGTCATTAATATTTGCTATAGCAATTTTTGTATTAATTCTATATAGTTGTGTATTTAAAAACTATAATATAGAATTATTTTCAGAAAATGAAAAAAAAGAAACTGTTGAAAAAACAGCAATCGGAAAAATTATCATAGGTGGAATTACAGGCGTTGATATTAAATCATTATTAGAAATTAAAACACCCGTTACAAAAGATAGCGTTCTTGTTTTTCCACAACCAACAGACCCAAAAGGTATTGTAGCTACGGGCGAATTTGTATTTGAAAATGATAAACTTATAAATATATTAATTCTAACTCATGGAAGTGGTTATGATGGAACCGAAAAAGTAAAAATAGATGAAACAGAAGTTAATATAATTGCTGATGGTATTTCTTCTGTCGAAATAACAGACGGTGGAAGTGGTTATTCGTCGGTTCCATCAGTGTCTTTTGAAGAACCCGAAGAAGGGGGCGTTATTGCTACAGGAACAGCTACGATAGATAAAGGAGTTTTGAAAAGTGTAAAAATAGATACTACTGGAAAAGGTTATAAAGGTGACGAAAAAGTAATATTTGACCCCCCTAAAAATATTAGTGTTATTAAGAATACTACTGTTTCTGTGTCAAGTGATGATAAAAAAAAAATAAAGGATTTGATTGAAAGTTGTGAAAAAATAGAAAAAGATAAGAAGGAAATATTTTTAGAAGATTTAAAAAGCGATAAGATAAGAACAGAACAGATTATTGAGTTGCTTACTATATTAAAAGAATAAAGTATTTTTATATTTCATCATTATCAATAAAGAAGTTATTATATTCTTGTAATTTGATACCATTATCATTATATTCGTTTTCAGTTATAATATAATTATCTATATTATCTCGCGAAAAGTCTTCTTCTCCTTCTTCTTCATCGCTATCGCCTTCTATTTCTTCTTGTTTATATTGATAATCAATATAATTCATTTTATATTCTGGATTCAATATTGAACCGGTTGGAAAATTCTTTTGGGTAGGTTCGTAATAATATATCGCTATTACTATATTATGATTTACTCCTTTAAAGTCATACAACGTTCCTATATTTGTCTCAAACCTTAATGTAATCCTTGATAATTTACCAATTGGATGAAACTCGCGAAATGGTATTTTGGTTATACTTAATTTTTCATTATTAATACCAATATTATCAACGCGAAACTTTGCTAACCCAAGAGATATATTTGAAAATGATAAAGACCTATATAAATGTTCTTCTATTTCTGGACATTTCATTATAATATATTTATTCCCAATAAAATATACTATACCAGGTGATGTTATAACATGGGTATTAGTTTCTTCGTTTTTTATACTATGAAATATTTTACTCATATTATCGTTGTTTTTATAAATATTTTTATATATATATCTATCTTGTGTATTAATAGAATTATTCAAATCAAATCCCAAGTTTTCAGAAATTGTTGATCTTTTCATATCTAAAACAAAAGGGTTTTTTGAATATATATTTAGCAAATTAGTCAAATCTGAAGGTTCAGAATGTTGTCCAAACCATATTTCTGTATTATATAATTCGTCATATTTTCTCAAAAAGTTTTTTAAAGTATAATCCCCTGGAGATATTATAATCTTATTAAATATATCTTTATAATTTATCATTTTATTATTACCATCATTATCAATTATATTATTCGTGTTTTCTAATATTTTATCCATTTTAAACCAAATCGGTAAAAATTTTATTTCATTATTTCCATTTGTTATAGATAAATTAACATCTTTGTCCGAAAGTTTTTTATTATATATCTTGAAGTTTTTAATATATAATTTATTTGATAATCGCCATTCACCGAATTGACTTGTAAAACTTTTACCAATATATTTTCCCGTATAAAACACTTTATTTATAGTATATAAAGATGTATATGTAATAATTTTTACATTATTTATATATATGTTCCAATTTCCATCTATTGAATTTGAAATTGTCCAACATATATTTTTAAATTCTGTTAAGTCTTGATCTGGTATAATTAAAGTTGATATGTTTTCGCTTACAGAACTTCCTATTTTAAAAACTATATCAAAAATATTTAGAATATTATTTTTTTTTATGAGTTTAATTATTATAGGAAATATTAACTCATTATTAATATTCTTTAGGTGGTCGTATCCAAAATGCAATACCGTATAACTATTATCTTTTAAAGAATCATATGTAGCCGATGCTTTTATATCAAATGAAAATGATATACCTACTGTATCGCCTCCAATATTTTCTTCATTATTATAAATATTGTAAATATTAATAGAATTACTTAATGTCGCATATTCATCACCTGCTATTAACAATGATTGATTTTCAATAACATTATTATCGGTAAGTTTCGAATGTATTAAATAAGAAGTATTATTATCGTATATACCATCTGCTATTAATGTTTCAGTTAAACTTTTTCCTACAAAATAAAAAATTATATTGTTTTCATAATCAACATTATACATCGTTCTTGGAATACTCGCATCAATTATTTCAAAACCTATTATATTTTTAAAAGGTGTTAAGAAATCAATAGCATAATTATTTGGCGATGGATACCTTTTTCTATCCCGGTCTTTACTATCGACTAAAAATGTATAACTTTGTTTAATACTATTCTCTTTTAAGTAATTTACATCCTCTATAGACATTTTATATACTTATATTAATTAATATTAAAAGTTGTTAAGTGAAATAATAAAATATTTCTATAACTTTTAACATTTTCTATATATTCTTAAAATAAAAAGATTATACGATACGGTACTCATTTTATTTAACATCATTCCTAACAATCTTTAAGAATACATTTTGAGTACATAATAAAATATTTCTATAACTTTTAACATTTTTTATATATTCTTGGAAAAAATAAATTATGTACTCATTT
>Ga0222649_1000115_pt1 | contig 30893 bp, 49 predicted proteins | sample AntAcemetagen337_FD_179865 | JGI IMG/M metagenome (GOLD analysis project Ga0222649, IMG submission 179865) | Saline water microbial communities from Ace Lake, Antarctica - #337 | ecosystem: Environmental > Aquatic > Non-marine Saline and Alkaline > Saline | place: Antarctica: Ace Lake... | reverse complement strand
TGAAAGCGACATACAAACCAAAACAATCGAACATAGAGCGCTTAAAGACATACCTAAGTAAAAAAGAAAAATAAATTATGGCTACAATTAAAATAAACGAATTACCTACATCTTCTATAAATTCAACTGATTTTTTAGTCAAAGCGGACGGTAATGGATTAGCTACAAAAAACACGGTTGAGAATCTTTTAGTTCCCTTGGCTAAATTAGAGGGAGGTAATTCATTTACGGGAATCCAAACCGTTACAAATACAGCTAACACCTCTGGAATAAATGCCGTAAACGAAAATAATGGTTTTGGAATAAATTCTTTAAATAAAGCGGATGGTTCTGGTATTTATGTTACTAACAAAGCAGACGGGACAGGTATTTATGTTATAAACGAGGATTTCGGAACGGGTGCGTATTTATTAAATCTAACGAGTGGAGATGGTTTGGTTTTAGATTCTACAGGCGATACTACGGGTCTTAGCTTTGTTGTAAAAAACAACGGATTAAACAGTTTTACAATTGATAAAGAGGGCAATGTTATAGCAAATACTTTTGTTGGTAATGGTTCGGGATTGACAAATTTACAAAGCGACCCTACTAAAGCTGATTTAAACGGTAATATTTCAGAATTATTCGAGGTATCTAATGGTTTATCTGCTAATGACGCTATAAATAAAACTCAATTAGACGGATTAGAAACAAGTTTACAATCTAACATTGATTTAAAAATAGATATTGCGAGCATTGTAGACAACGTAACAGCAGGAGGTTCTAGCGTTCCTTTATCAGCAGAACAAGGAAAGGTACTAAAAGCTGAAATACTAGCCCTAGCGGGTTCTTTAATACCGCAAGGAAATTGGGACGCAGATACAAATACACCAGATATTTCAGGAACTACAGAAACAGGTTATTTTTGGATAGTATCGGTTGAAGGTGCGACAGATATTGGTGGTATTACTGATTGGAAAGTAAACGATTGGGTAATTAAAACCGCAGATGGCTTTGCAAAAATAGACAACACGGATAAAGTTTTAAGTGTTGCGGGTAAGATTGGCGAGGTTGTTTTAGCTAAAGCAGATGTAGGATTGTCTAATGTAGATAATACAACGGATGCAAATAAACCGATTTCAACCGCACAACAAACCGATTTAGACTTAAAATTAAATAAAAATAATTCTATAACAGGTGCTACAAAAACAAAGATAACTTATGACGCTAAAGGTTTAGTATCTGCGGGTGAAGATGCAACAACTAATGATATTGCCGAAAGTACAGATAAAAAATATGTTACAGATGCGCAATTAACGATTTTAGGTAATACAACTAATACTAATTCAGGGGATAATACGGTAAACTCTTCAAGTGCTTCAACTGCTCAAGGAGAACTAGCCGATTCGGCTTCTCAAGCAACAGGCGTAGAAGACAATGCAACAGCAGACCAAACAGGAGCAGAGATAAAAACAGCTTATGAAGCGGAAACAAATGCTTATACAGATACTAAGAACACAAAACTAGACGGAATAGAAGCAAATGCAGACGTAACTGATGCTACTAACGTAGCCGCAGCAGGTGCTTTAATGGATAGTGAGATTACAAACTTAGCACAAGTGAAAGCTTTTGATTCAAGTGATTACGCTACTTCTGCTAATTTAGATTTAAAAGCAAATAAAGCCTCACCAAGTTTTACAGGTGATGCTGAATTTGGGGGTAATGTAGATGTAATAAGTAGTGGAGATACTTATCTAAATATATCATCAACAAACGATGGTAGAAAATCAGGTTTAAAATTAAGACAAAGTAGTGTCTTTGGAATAGATTTATTTTATAACGATTCAACTTCCGAAACTAGAGGTTTAAGATTTGACGTTGTAAAAGATGATGTTACAGAACAAGCTTTTTTTATTGAAAGAGATAATAAAAAAGTAAAAGCCTTTGCAGACTTCGAAGCAGTAGGAAACGCCACGTTTGGGGGTTCTGTAACTGCTTCAAGTTTTGTGGGTGCTATAGAAGAGAACTTTACTTCTTTAACCGCTACACATACTTTAACAGATACGGACTACAACGTACACAATGGGCAACCTTTTGCTACGTCAACTGTAACAATACCAACAGGGCTTTCTATAAAAAGGTCTTGGCAATTTAGCGCGGAAGGCTTCGATATTAACTTTACAAAAGCTTCAGGTGTGACTATTACAGTAATTGCAAACGGTGCGCCTAGTGGTAACAACCTAAAAGTAGCAGGTGCGTATTCTGCAAGACTTGTAGCAACTGCAACCGCAAACGAATTTTTACTAATAAAATAATATGAAAGTAAAGTATATAATCTTTACATAAGGAACGCAATAGGATAAGAAAATTAAAAAACCTTTACATAATAACCAATAGTTATAACTATAAGTGAACATAATAATATGAAAGAAATTATAAAAAATTGGAAAACGTCCTTAATAGGATTAGTAATAATTACAGGACTTGCATACTCTGGACTTTCAAATGGTTTTACAATTTCAGAAGCAATAGCTGGACTAATTGCAATAGGTTTTTTAAGAGCAAAAGACAAAAAAAATGACTAATAAGTTTTTACTTGAAGAAATACATAAGGAGCAAAGGGAGCAGGCTAAAAAGCAGTTGCAACTTTCTGCGGACTTTTCTAATTTTATGAATAAACAGGAAGCTTTTAATCAAAAAATATCTAGTTTACTTTATAGCGATAGCGATACAAATAGTACGGGATATATTGAAGACCATAACAAATTGAGCGAAAGAGTTTTAGATTTGGAGGTAAAAAATAAAATTACTGCAGGTAAAATAGCAATTAGTGTCGTTATATTAACCGCAATAGGTGGTGCAGTTTGGAAAATGTTAAGCATATTAGATTAATGAAATTAACAAAAAACTTTATAAAGTCAGAGTTTGAATGTAAGTGCGGTTGTGTAATGCCTAAAGATGTTTTAGAAAACATAAAACTACTTGCAAAACAGTTGCAAATTATTAGGGATTACGTAGGGCAACCAATATCTGTTAATAGTGGTTTTAGGTGCAAAAGTCACAATAGTAGGATTGGTAGTAATGATTCGAGCCAGCATATTTTAGGAAAAGCTTCTGATGTAACAATAAAAAGTTTCACACCGAATGAGGTTGCTAACATTGTGGAAAATATGCTGACAAATGAAATGCTAACCTCGGTTATACCGATAGCAGGTTTTCATATTGGTGGACTAGGAATTTACAAAACTTTCAATCATATAGATATTAGAGAAAGTAAAGCACGTTGGTAAATAAAAAAACCACCCTTTCGAGTGGCTAAAAACAAGATAAAAAAACAATATCTTAGATACGTAAATTTAATACAAATAAATGAGACTGCAAAATAAATCTTACATTTTTTTATTAATATTTTTTTTTACTTCTTGTGTCGCTTCAAAATCTACGGTCGAATATCAAGAACGCATTATACGAGATACGATTAGCTTGGAAACGATTAGGACTATCGTTAAGCCAATTAATAAAATTTTATACGTAGACAATCCCTGCGATTCTTTAGGTGTCTTAAAACCATTCGAAAAAGAGATTAAGACAGAAAAAGCAACGGTTAAATTATCTAACAATAAAGGGGCTATAAAAGTTGAGGTTAATATTGATAGTATCATTGATGTAAAAGAAAAAGAATTTAAAAGTAAATATCTATCAAATAAAAAAACCAAAGAGGTAGAAATAATTAAATTTCGTTACCCTCTTTGGTTAATGCTTGGTTTAGTTGGTTCAGTGTTGTTAAACTTATTACTATTAAAGTTTAAGTTTTTTTAAATCATTCTACGTTGTAAGAAATCCATATAAGACTTGTTAGATACTTTGTATTGGTGTTGTGTATCATCACAAAACAATATTCTTTGTACTGTGCCTTGCTCTGTGAATATAGTTTTTAATAGCCTAATGTCTAAAGAACCGCTAACAGGACAAGCCCATTTTGGTAAACCTTGTTTTACAGCGTTATTTGTAACACTACCAAAATACGGTTTTAAAGTCATATACAACTCTTCTGTAGTTACAATATCCCCTTTGTTGTATGCGACCATTTTAGCTAAGTATTCTTTTTGCTCTGAACTTGTGCCATACTCTATCATATCCCACATATGAATACCCTCGTGCGATTGCTTCAAAGTTAAACCGAAATACTTAGCCATATAAGCCATTGAGAAACTAGGCAACCTAAAATATCTTTTTGCCATTCTGTAGATATCAAAAGACTTGACGTATCTATCTACTCTTAATTTATGTTTCGCTGCCCTGGTTGATATCCATTTATTATCAAAAGAATTATTGTTTTGACCAATCACCATCGATGCCTTATTGTATTCTTTTAAAAACTTTTCTAACATTGTCTTGTCGCAATGTTCATTATCCCAAGTTAAAAAATGAACTTTATCTTTGCCTAACCATTTCCAAGCTATAGATATGATTTTTGGTTCGGTTCTAAGTTGCTTATGGTTGATGTATTGTTTACCTGTCCACCATACCGTGGCTTCAGTTCTACTTGTTTCGATATCATACACCATTATTTTATCATCTACTATATTCGATGCCTTTACGCTAATGCTTAATTCTTTTGCATATTTTCTAATGCATCTAGGTGTTACACCTATAGCTTCTGATAATTCATTTTGTACAACTTTCCTAGACTTGCTACTTGCGTATTGGTCTATAATTAATTGTCTGTTTTTTTTACTTAAATTGTTTACGCTCATTTTTTTGATTTTTGTAAAAGTAAGTTAAATAATTGAATTACACAAATTTATTTCATAGGTTCAATTTATTGAATGGAGTATATAAGTTGTTGTAAAACATAGCCTTACTTTAGTATTTTATTTAGCCTATCTATAACCTTTTGGTCTCCCTCTTGGGTCAATGTACCATAAAGCGTGGGGTTTAATCCCTTTGGTGCTTTTTTAGTCCATTCAGGCAATACACTAAAAATAAATTCTACATCTTCAATCGGCAACGATTCCACAACACCAGATAAAATTAATTGCTGCTCAAGTACTTCTTTATCTTTTTTCAGTTCTTTTACTCGCTCTTTTAAAAGATAATTATCTTTAATAAGATTGTCTATTTCAAATTTATTTAATTTCATATTTTCTATGTTTATTTATTTCATCTTGTAATTATCTTATAGCCTTACTTACAAACGCTTCAAATCCTAATTCTTTTAACTCGTCTATTCTGAATTGTTGTAATGGTTTTAATGTATCTGTCTTTTCTTTGCACTCAATAAAAGTAGGTTTTTCACCATCTTTTAAACACAACAAATCAGGTATTCCGTTTTTGTTAGTCTTTATTAAGTTTATAACATACCAACCTTCTTTTTTATATTGGTTTATTATTTTTGTCTGGTGTTTACTCATAATATTTCTGTATCCAAGTGATTGTAGCAAACGTTTCTTAAAACATTAACTGTTATAATGTCTAAATAGTTGATATTTTTAATATCAAATAGTTCTGTATTGTTTAACTCTTGAATTATATTCATTAATTGATAAGCTGTTATTTGAAAACTTGGTTCTGGAATACTCATATTTTATAGTCTTTTTTAAATATTCTTAAATTATAATCTTTTTTATTTAATACGCTTTTATATATTTTGCCCTCAATACCACCCTTAGAAAACACCCAAAAAATCTCGTTTGTTTTTCTTTCCATTGTTGTAAGTCTGTCCCTACTTTGCCAATAACTTACCGCTGAAAAATCAATGTTATAATAAACCAAGTAATCAGCTTTTTTTAAACTTATTCCCTCACGACCACTTACTACCTGTAACGCTATATTCATTTTAGAGTCGTTATTAAATACTTCTAAATCATTTGTTAGTGTTTCACCATAAATATTTTTTAAAGCGTTGTACTCCTCTTTAAATTTGTAGAAAATACCTATCTTATTATTTGCAAACTTATTCTTTATAAATTGAGCCTTTGAATAATCTATCACTTTACTGTTACCGCTTTCAAATTTTATAGTTCCGCTACAAAGTTGATGTATTTTTGACTGTAATTTTGCACCCGTGTCAGCTAATATAGTTTCGTCTTTTCCTTTTACGAATAAATCAGTTAATAAAACCTTACATAATTTCTTTGTTATTGGTAACATATCGCAATATAATACATTTTCTATTACGTTCGTTTCAAAACCTGCATCTTTTTGAGTTAATTTTATTAAATAGTTATCAATAAATAAACTTACTTTGTGAAAATCTGCATCTGAATAGTCGATTGCTTCGTGTGTACCTAAATATTTTACTTTTTTTTCTACAAACGAGTTAGCCCATTTATAAAATGTAGTGTATTGATGAAAAGGACTAAATTTACTCACCCAAAATTGATGATAAACTTGGCTGTATGATTCTGGGAAAGGTGTCCCGCTTAGAAAAATCATAGGTAAATGACTATACATTTTTTTAAATAACCTTGCTCGTGTGCTTGGCTTAGGGAATGAGCCAAAACGGTGGTGTTCATCGTGTATTATTAAATCATAAGAACCCGTTATTTTATGCAAACTTTCGTCATTCATAACGGTAAGTTTAAATTCAAACCCAGCCATTTTATAATCGTCCTCAATGCTTTTAATTGCTTTCTTTTTAGTTAAGAATAGCACGTCTTTAGCACCGTACAGTTTAGCTACGTTAAGAGATGTTAGTGTCTTACCTGTTCTTACCTCCATTGCTAAGTAAACTATCTTTAATTTACTTAGCGTTTCTGTGGCTTTCTCTGATATCTGTTGCTGGTATGGTCTTAGTTTGAACATATTAATTCTTTTTGAGTTAATGCAAAGTACAAGTTTTGTAATTGGTGTACGTGTTTTAATATAACAAAGTTTCCATTTAAATTATACCAATAAATATTTTCTCTTTTTTGAATCCAATTACCAAACATTTCAAATCCATATCCATTTTTCTTTTCAAAACCAAACTTAAATAACCAATCTTCTGTTAATGATATTGGCTGAACTATCCTAACGTTAATGTTATTTACATACCAAGCACCTTCGTCATAATCAAACACAATACCATTTGTAACAGTAGTTTCACGGTCATCTATACTAACCTTATTCCCAATTCTTAATTCGTTTGCTTTCATATCTATTTGTTTTCGTTATCAAATTTCTTTGCGTAATTGTATATTTGTTGTCTACTAACACCTAACAACTCTGCAAGTTCTGTTTTCTTTATGTTTTGATTTGTAGCGTATATCTTTTTAAAATTAATATAATGGTCATCTTTTGAATTTATACTACTTTTTATTTTACCTCTTTCTATACTATTCGTCTTTATCTTCTTAGCCATATTAATAAAGTACTTAGACAAAATCTCGGCTTTAAGCACACTTTCAACTGTTATAACATCTTTTGTAGTTCCGTTCTCTTCGTTTGATTCTAGCGTATTTAAAATAAGTGCAAAGCGTGGCACGTATGCTTTCTGCTTTGGCAACATTGATTTCATATATTCGTTTTCGAAATCGCTGTTTTGAATGTCTGTTATTTCGTTAAAAATTCTAATCCATTCTATTTTAGCTTCGGGTGTCATTTTCGCAATAATTGGCTTAATCTCATCATCTTCATTAGTCTTAATGCTTTTCTTTTGAGTTTCATAAAATCGGATGATATAATCTGAATACCAATTAATTTGGCTTTCTTTCATATCCTTTTCAGAATATTTATCTACAGTTATTTCAGGATAGCAAAATAAAATTCTATCAATAAAACCGTTATCTTTGTTTTCATCCGTGTAAAACTCATCCATAATAGTCGGTTGAATACCTCCTAATATTGGCAAAAAAGCACGTTCAACAAATGATGATTTTGCGGTTTTTCTGTTTAGGTTTATTTGTTTACCCGACCAACTAGACAACCAATGTTCTTTATCTCCGCCCTCACGATACTTATTCATATCTTTAAAGAATCCAGCTAACTCATCTTTAAGTACACCGATACCGTTTGAATTTTCGTTATGTAATTCTATTAATGCTTCTAGCGTAATGTCGTTTACAATAAATTGAGATTTTCGGGGTTGTCTTACCTCTTCCGTAAGACCTTTGTCTTTTTTGCTTAGTGTTTGATAGTTTTCAAATGCTTCTGAATCTTTAATATATTTTTTAATTTCTCTATTATTAATCTTTTCTAAAGGGAATGTAATAGCAGAAATAGATGGGGTTTTACCGACACCCGCTTTACCAACTAAAGACAGCCAAATATTTGCTGATTCGTTCCAACCTTTTTTAACTTCTATCTGCATAGAGTTACCTATAATAATTGAAGATAAAAACAACAACGAACATCCCATGTAATCAACACTATTATTTAAAGTTTGGTTAGAAACTAATATGTATTGCTGCAAAGATAAAGGTAATATCTCTAAGGGGAATGTATCGTTATAGTCTATTGGTTCGGGTTGTGGTTCCGCTGTTTGTTCAAAAGTTTGCGTTTGCTTTAATCTATCGCCATAACCATCTTTATACAATTGTTTAGCTGCTTCGCTAAAATCGTTGTTATGAATTAAATGAGCATAAACAGAAAAAGCGTTATAAGTTTTCTCAGCGTCAAAAGTTGTGCCTGTGCTAAATAAATACATCAACCCGCTATCTTTAAAGATGTATCCTGAATGAGGACTAAGCGAACCGTGTCTTTTTATAATATACTTGTCTTTTATGTTTCTAACTATTTTGAAATCATTAGATATTAAATCGAAAACAGAAGTTTTATTATTGTAGTCTTCCCAGGAGCTTAGTTGATTTTCTTCGTTGTTATAAACTTTCTTTTCAATTTTTATTACTGGTTGCTCTTCTACAAAGTTATAAGTTCTTGAAACTGAAAATAGTATTTGCCTATCTTCATCACTAATATAATCTATGTCTTTATATGTCTTGTCGGTTAGGTTTTTACCGTCATAATTGAAAACATACCCGCCAATCCCTCTAGTCTCAAGTACGCATTGTTGGTGTCCTTTTAATTTAGCGACTTTTAAATTACCCTCAACTCTTTTTGATTTATACAGGATATGATACCCAGCGTTTTTAGTTTTATAAATTACAAACTTATCGTTAAAGTCAAAAATATTGTCTTGCAAAAAAGATAAATATTCGCTCCAAAAATCTTTTTGTTCTTTAGCGGTCGAGAACACTTTTAAATCTACATCAATACATTCTAAGTCAGCGAATCCCGTAACTATTCCAACATTATCTGTAGTTTTTAACTCGTAATGTTTAGCGAATACGTCTTTACTTATTGGTGTTGTTTGGTATTCCTTCCATTTTGTGTTCGGTATTTTATTGTCCGATACCGTTATCAAACTAAAGCCTTCGTCTAATAGTCTATTGCATTTGTTTATCTCTATCATTTTTAAAACATTGTTAGTTGTTGTTGGTGTTCTTTTAACCTCTTAGTTGCTGCAAGGTAATAATCTTTGTCTAACTCACAAGCCGTTAGGTCAAAGCCTAAATTATGACAAGCAAGTGCAATACTTCCAGAGCCTAAATGCGTGTCTAGTATTTTATCACTTTTTTCTGCATAGTTCATTAATAACCACTCATATAAATCTATTGGTTTTTGTGTTGGGTGGTATTTCTTACTAGCCGATGTGTTGCCTTCTAGGTTTCCGTAGTACCTAAAATTAAACATTTTAGCAACTTTGTTAAAAGAAGTATAAGCTAACTCTCCATCTGCAAAATTAGGAACAGGATTTCCTTTATTCCAAAACACAAAACCTTTGCATCCTTCACTCCACAAAAAAGGAAAATAATTACCACCCCAAACAATTTGATTTTTTGAAACTCTTTTAAGTTCTGTAAAGTATTTATCTGTTGGTATTCCATCATCCCAATTTGAGTTTTTGTATTTATCCGCTTTTACTCTTGTTCCATCAGATGTTTTATTTGTTCTATTAAATGTTCCAAATCCAATCCCATAAGGCGGGTCTACAATCGCTAAATCAAAGTGATTATCTTCATACCTAGCCATTAACTCCATATTGCACTCGTTTGTTATCTCTATCATACTAACAGCTTTCTATTATTTCGTAATTGTTTTTCATTTTCCAAGCCCAAGACTTTTTACGCAATGTAATCATTTCTATCAACTCATCACTTTGTTGTTGTGTTAAATCTGAAACTAATTTTTGAACTTCTGTTAAATCTGATTTATCAATTACAACTATTTTCTTTTCTTTCGGTGTCGATTCTTTAAAAAATAAGTTTAAATAGTTTTTTAATTCTGGGTATGTATAGCAATAGCTTTCAAATTTACCTAATGAATGTAAGTATTTATCGTGGCTATATTGCAAACCTCTATTTCTGTAGTATTGTGCCATACTCGATGGACTTACTTTGTGTTTTCTAAACGCTATCGTATTAAACAAGCATCTATATTCGGGATATAAACGACTTCTAAAATTAATCATAATATTAATATTCAAATCATTTACAATAAACTCTAATATTTTATCTAAATCTTTTTCTACTTTCTTTGTTATCTTGCTATATTTCTCCATCTTGTTTTTGTTTTAAAAAGGGTGCTAAATTAATAACACCCTTTTGTTTTAATAATTAAAAAGGCAAATCTTTTGCAGCTTCTTCTATTCTTTCTGTTGGTGTTAACTCGTTGCTTGGTGTGTCGCTTAATTTTTCAATCCTCCAACCTTGCAAAGAATTGAAATACTTAGCTACACCCTCGTTATTAATCCATTCACGACCCCGTAAATTAATACCAACCTTAACGTTTTGACCTAGTTCGTAAGCGTCTAACAGTTCGCATTTGTCCTGCACAAACTCAATCATAATATCCTGCGGATATTGGTCTTCTGTTGTTACTACTAACTCACGTTTTTTAAATGCCTTAGCACCAAATTCTGCTGTTTCTCCTACTACTTTAATCGTTCCTTGTACTTCCATAATTTCTATTTATTTAATTAATTATTGTTTTACCTAATTCTTTTTCTGCTTGTTCTTTTGTAATGGTATCTGTAATAGTTGCCCATTTACCGTCTTTTAATAATAACAACCAATTACCCAGCTCAACTTGTTTAACCCATAATAAATTACCTCTTGATTCAAATTCAAAACCCATTTCCTTGACAGTACATCTTTTACCATCTTCTAAGCATTTAACTTTAGCACCCTCTTTAAACCCTCTCTTCTTAGCTTCTTTAATTAATACGGTTTCTACTTCTTTGTCGGTGGCTGGTTTAATCTTATTTATAACAGCTGTCTTTCTTTCTTTTTCCCAAACACCGCTATAAAAACCATAAGATTTAAGGGGATTTAATTCTGTAACATAGAATGTAGCAATAATTGTTTTATACCATTTACCAACCTCTAATTCAGTTTCTTTAAACAACTTAGGAAACTCAAATTCAATCATATATTTCCAATCACTACAAGCGTGTTTATGGGCCTCAATGATAAACTTTTTTCTACTTTCTTTCATAATTTCTATTTATTTTCTAATTCTTTCTCTAAAAATGCTAACGCCCTCCAAGCTACCTTTGTGATATGTCTTATTCCGTCATCGTCTATTGGCTCGATGCTATGGTCTAACAAATGTCTAGACAATGCGTCTAATTCATCGCCTGACTTTGACCTATCCCAAGCTAATGTCTTGTCGGGGTTGTGTTGTTGCTGACCCGCAAAGCTACATTGTGCAACAGCCTTAATTGCATTCGGGAAGTATGCCAACACACCCGAAAATACTGGGGTTTCTTTTCTCTTACCAATACGTTCTTGGTAGTGCGTACCATCGTTACCGTTTTGCTCAACGATTCGTTGTCTACGTTCTCTAGCTTCTTCTTCTACGTCTGTAATATTCATAATTAAAAGTCTAAATTGTTTTTATGTTCGTTAATTTTAGTTTGCAATTCGTTTGCATACGTCAAAGATAATACTTTTATTTCATTAATTGTTAATAATTTTGGTTTACTTTTAGTTCCGATATTTACAACACTTTCAAGCGTTAACTCTTTTACAAAGCTTTTCACGCTTTCAGGTCTAAAGGCACAAAAAAACAATTTCTCTAATTTAGGGTTTACCGTAAAATAGTGTACGCATTGGTGTATGTATTCCAAAGGTATTTCATTTGATATCAATATCTCGGTATGTTTCTTACGTGCTAAGCATTTTGTTTCACACGCCGCGGTATGGTCTTCTGTCAAACCGTCAGGACTAATACCTAACAATTCATTATCTTCACTCTGCAACCATCCGAACGCTTCGAACTTATAACCGCTATAAGTTTCTAAGTACTCTATTGCAAACGGTTCTAAATCATTACCTCTTTGCGTGTGTTCGTTCTCGAATGAATCGCTAGGCTCGAACTCTTCTAGGTGTTGACTAAGCAAGTCGATAAACAATGTATCTCCTTTTATATGTAATCCTTTCGATGCTGTGCCACCAACACGACCCCATTTTAACTCAAACCATTCTAAGCTGGTTTGCTTTACTTCTTTATATGCTATCATAATTTATTTATTTCTTGTTTAACTTCTTGCCAATACTCTAAGTCAACCCTATCATAAAAATTTAGTATCTCATCTACACAAATCAATGCACATTGTTTAGCACTAGTTTTGCTACCTTGATAACATTCGTTAAAATCTATGTTGCAATAAAAATTTTCTACTAATTCCTTAGCTTTTTCTTTTGGTGTCATTACTTTAATTCTTTTTTAAGTGATTCTTTAAATGCTACGACACTTGGTAAGCTTTTTTCTTCGCTACTAAGCTTATTCCAATTGCTAACAAGTTGTTTTAAATCCCTAGCATCATCTAACAACATTTTAGCTTTTACGTCTGAAATCTTAGATATTGGACTAATAGGCGAAACCCTGATACCACCCGTAAGTTTACCCATCATCTTTACGTTTTCATCAAAGATTAACTCTAACTTTAATCCTTTCCAATTACCTATATTTCTACTCGCTGCACCTGAACATTTGTTCTTAATCTTAATAATAGATGCTATTACTTTTCTATTAGTTGAGTTGACAACCATTGGCTTAACCGCTTCCATAAACTCTAAGAAATAGCCATCTGTTCTATTTCCTGAAACATCAACACCCGTATTATAATATGCGTCTTTTATTGTTAATATACATTTACCCTTTTCGGCTGATATCATATCTACATCAACACCAGCTAAATGGGTTGACTTTCTGTATTTCATACAATCTATATTATTTTCTTTCATCTTGTTTGGTTTTATCTATTCGTTGTTGTGCTTTTTGTATTGATACTTTGTTGTACATTTCTTTGTGTTTAAGAATGTGTTTCGCTTCGTCTAGTCTCATAAGTCGTTATGTTTATAACATTGTTCGCTGCAAAAGTCTTTCCCTTGCTCGATTGGTTGCTCACACTCTAAACAAGTGTTAGTGTTATCGTAATCTTCGTTGTATTGGTCTAAATCGTTGTCGAATGCTTCCATATTATTTTAATCTAAAGTCTTTGTTTGTGTTGATGTCCTCTTTTAGTTTGATTTCTTTTATCAATCGCTTTGCATCTTGTTGAGTTTCACACTCAGCAATTAACTCATATTTCTTTTGATATACTTTTGTTTTCTTACTCATATTGCTTTAAATAATTACGTGTTAATTCTAATTGCTCGTCTGTTGGTGTTTCCCTGTTACCCATATCCATATCAAATTCTACAAATACATCGTGTCTAAAGTCATATATAATACTAAGGTATGCAATGCTATCAGAAATAAACAAAGATAGCGTACAACCTTGCTTAATGGGTTCTTGACTATGTAGCAAGAGTCGGAACTCTTTATTTTTTAAATAACTCATCGTTTTGTTTTGCGATTTCATTATAAACTTCTATTTTGCCCTCTGTAACTGCTATTTTAATTTCGGTTTCTAATTGCTGCAACTTAGTTTCTAGCCACCAATTATCGTTTGAATTTGCGTAGTTTATTAAATCTTCTAATACTTCTTTCATAATGTTATCTTTTTATACTGTGGATTGCTCTGGCTAATTCTTTTAAAAAATTGTATAGTTTTCTCATAATGTTTTTAGTTTGCGGTAATACTACCATCCGAATAATGTAGGCAAATAATACCTGTTTGTAAAATAACCACGTTCGTTACGTGCTTTGTGTTAAAAATCTTGTTTACTGCTCTTTTAATTAGTTTCATATCTTTTTTAATTATACATCAAAGATACAACATTATTTTAGTTTTGAAACTACTTTTGTGATATTTTAACATAACTTTAACATATTAGTGTAAAGTAAACTGTAAAGTGTAAAGCGTTTGTAAAGTCGAGTTTACAATTTTTTTTGATGTAACTTATTGATTCTCACAGCCTTTAGCTCATATTTGTAAAGTACTTTACACTTTACACCTATATAAATAAATATTTTTATTTTTACTTTTTTTTAAAATTACATTAAAAAAGTGTAAACTTTACACTCTAAAACTCTGCAACACTAGCTACCATTACAAACAACCCTCAAAACACTTTACACTTTTTTGTAAAGTACTTTACACTTTACTTTACACTTTACAATAATAGTATATATAATATATTGTTATTAAGTATTATACTATAGTAAGTCTATTATTATTACCTTTACGTTATGAAAACTATGTTAGAGAAAGTATTTGACGACCACACTAAGTGGATTAATACAACCAAACGCTTTGGATGCTCTAAAGAAGAGGCAGAAGACATAGTGGGAGATATGTATTATATTATAGGTAAGATGCTCAACAAAGGTTTAGATATTAGTTATGGCGATAGTGTAAATTATTTCTATATCTATAGAACTCTAAAGACATCTTTTCTACAATTAAAGAACAGACAAACAAAAGAGAATGCAATATCTTTAGACAATGATTTTGATGTTTACTTAGAATCATCCGAGCCTATAGACTTTGATATAGCTAATAATAAAGTATTAGATGCCTTAGATAAAATGCATTGGTATGATAAAAAGATATATAATTTAATTCAATATGAATACTCAATCACTAAGCTACATAAAAAGACGGGTATAAGCTATCATAGTTTATACAATACATATCGAAAAGTTAAACAACAACTAAAAGAATTGTTATAATGAAAAAAACCCTAATATTAATACTTACCTTTTATAGTTGCACTACCATAGATGATATCGTGCTTTATTGTGATTGCACCGAAACAATCTATTCCTTAGACACTAAGGCAACCGTAACTAATTTAGATGGGTGCTATAATGATTTTGAAATACAAGACTTTAAGTACCTAGATGGTAGAATTAAAATAATAAACTGTGAATAATCTAATCGTGTATTTCGTTTGTGCGATGCTCGTTTGTATGGTGCTGCTAAAAAAAGAAAAATGAAACTAGGGAACTTAATTGAATTAATTACAAGATACACGGGTATAAAATGGCTCGTAAAAAAGATATGGGGCGATGCTTGTAGATGTGATGAAAGAAAAGATACATTAAATGATATTGAATTATGGTAGATGATGTAAGATTGTGGGGAGATGTGCGGTCTAAGATAGTTAACAAGCTATCTAATGAACATTTTAAGATATTGTGTGTGCTTCATTCAAAGTATTTTAATCATCGATATAACGAGCCTTGTACGTGTAATAAAAGAATATTAAGAAAATGGATATTAGATTTAGACAACAAACTCCTTGCCAATTAAAGTCAGCTACTAAATTAGGGCGTAGTACAGATGAGTGTTGGTAAGGGTTTTAATAAAATATAATTATGAAAAATAAAAAGTTTACAGTTAACGAAAGGTTAGTACTTGTTGAGAAAATGACCTATAAATTAGCATTAGAAGTACAAGCGATTGTGAATGCTATTAAAAAAACTAAAGAAGAAATATAACAACTAAATACAAACAAAATGACTAAAGTAATTAAGAAAGATGAACAACTAAACGACCAACAAAAACAAGCACTAAACATCTTGATTCAAGCGGTTAAAATCGCAACAACTAAAGGGTGTTTCGAGTTAGACGATGCTATAGTAATCGGTTACGCAAAGAATATTGTTGAGAGTCTTTTAAAATAATCATAGAACTTTAATAAAATATAGTAATATATCTATTATATAACTATAAGGTTTGAATAATCAAGTTTTATCAAAGACTATGGAAAACGAAAAGAGAGGTGGTAAAAGAGATAATGCAGGTCGTAAATCAAAGAGCGAAGAGGTGCAAATGATTGAACGACTTACACCTTTAGAGCCTAAAGCATTTGAAGCGTTAGAGAAAGGAATCGAAAACGGGGATTTTAAATACGTGCAAATGTTTTATAACTACTACGCTGGTAAACCAAAAGAAACGAAAGACATTTCTATTACGTCTGAACAACCTTTATTCGATTTGTAAATGTTCCAAAGCACAACAGCTATTAAGAAGTTACACGCACTTACAAAGCGTAAGAAAGTAATACAAGGGGGTACATCGGCTGGTAAAACATTCGGGATACTCCCTATTCTTATTGATAGAGCTATTAGAACACCTCAATTAGAAACGAGTGTTGTATCTGAATCTATCCCGCATTTACGTAGGGGTGCAATGAAAGACTTTCTTAAAATAATGATATCAACGGGTCGGTATCGAGATGGTCAATGGAATAGGTCAGCACTTAAATACACTTTTACGAATGGTTCGTACATTGAGTTCTTTAGCGTAGAGCAACCCGACAAACTAAGAGGTGCAAGACGTAACGTGCTCTATGTTAATGAAGCAAACAACATACCATTTGAAGCTTACAATCAATTAGCTATTAGAACATCTGGAGATATTTGGATTGACTTCAACCCAACAGCAAACTTCTGGGCACACAAAGAAGTCGCAACTCAAGATGATGCAGAGTTCATCACACTAACTTATTTAGACAACGAAGCACTACCTGATACGATTGTAAAAGATATTGAATCAGCAAGGGACAAAGCTAAGGATTCATCTTATTGGCACAATTGGTGGCAAGTGTACGGTCTTGGTAAGGTGGGTTCTTTAGATGGTGTGTGTCTTACCGATTGGCAAGAAATAAAGCTACCTGATGAAGCACGTTTGTTATGTTATGGTATGGATTTTGGATATTCAAATGACCCTACAACTTTGATAGGATTGTATAAGTATAACAATGCTTATATTTTTGATGAGATAATACACCAAAAGAAACTATTAAATTCAGATATATCCGACTTATTAAAAGCAAACGATATAAACGAGGTGGTGTATGCGGATAGTGCTGAGCCGAAATCAATAGCTGAACTAAGAACACACGGACATAATATATTACCGTGTACTAAAGGCAAGGACTCTATCGTCTATGGTATTAATTTAATCAACCAAAATAAGATATACATAACTTCAAGAAGTACGAATCTAATCAAAGAATTACAATCATACACTTGGTTAAAAGATAGAGAAGGCAACACAATAAATAAGCCTATTGATGCTTTTAATCATTGTATAGACGCTTGCAGATATGCTATCACTTCACAATTGAAGACACCTAACAAGGGTAAATACTTTATTAGATAATGGACACACTTACAATGATTGCGACAATACAATGCTTTATCCACCACAAAGCGGGTAAAGAAATTAAGGTCGCAATGCCTAGAACACCATCACAATTTTTTCTTGTTACTAAAGCATACGAAAATTGTAAGGGTTTTTTTATAAAACATTAACAAAATACTATTATATAAATATGAAGATTGAAATAAAAGTACCTACAACACTTGACGAAATTACATTAGGACAGTATCAAAAGTTTCTAACCATTCAGGAAAACAACCCAGACGGTAACTTCTTGGATGCTAAGATGATTGAAATATTTTGCGGGATCCCTTTAAGTGAATCTTACAAACTTAGAATGTCGAGCGTAACAGCTATTATTGAAATATTAAATGAGTTGTTAAACACAACACCCGAACACGTAGAAAGGTTTACATTGGATGATGTAGATTACGGTTTCGTACCTGACTTAAACGAGATGTCTTTAGGCGAATATATCGACTTAGACAACAACGCAAGTAAGTGGGAAGAGATGCACGTTGCTATGAATGTATTATACAGACCGATAAAAAGCAGTGGTTCGGGTAAATACAATATTAAAGAATACGATACAGCAAACCCTGAGGTGTTAAAAGATATGCCGATGAGTGCAGCTTTAGGTAGCCTTTTTTTTTTGTATCATTTAGGGATGGAGTTATCGAAACATATGATTCTTTGTTCAACCAATCAGGAGGACAGACAGGTTATTCAAGAACTGCAAACTTTGGACAAAAATGGGGTTGGTATCAATCTATTTATGGACTCGCTAACGGAGATGTTCAAAGATTTGAAGATATCACTAAATTAAATATACATCAATGTCTAACGATGCTATCTTTTAAAAAGGAATTGGCGGAGGTTGAATCACAAAATATTAAAAACAAATTCTAAATGCAAGGATTTTATACAGTTACTCAAAAAATTAAAGACCAATTGTTAGCAGACGCAGACGTCAACACCGTAACGTCTGGCGATATTGCTCGTGTTGATTTAGCTAAACAATCGATATACCCTATCTCTCATTTAATGGTTAACAACGTGTCTAATAACGACCAAGTGTTAACTTTCTCAATGTCTGTCTTAGCTATGGATGTTGTCAATGTATCTAAAGAAGAAACAACGGATATATTTAGAGGTAATAACAACGAGCAAGATATTTTAAACACTCAATTAGTTGTGTTAAATAAGTTGGTTCAATTATTAAGAGGCGGCGGATTACATCAAGAAAAATATCAATTACAAGGCACACCATCTTTTGAGCCTTTTTATGATAGGTTCGAGAATGAGGTAGCGGGTTGGGCATTAAGCTTTGAGATTATAGTACCTAACGAGGTTGAGATATGTTAAAGAATGTACAAGCGGAATTAAATAGATTTGGTAAGTATGTAATACAGCAGTCAAGGTCTAATCTAAGTAAGACTAATAAGAACGACACAAAGGCGGGGTATGATAGTTTGAAATATGATTTGAATGTAAGCCCTAATAGTTTCGGTCTTGAGTTCTTAATGGAAAACTATTTAGTGTTTCAAGACAGAGGTGTTAAGGGTACGAAGAGCGGAAAGTCTTTAGACAACTTCTCTTATAAAAAGAGTTCGAATTTAGTAGGTGTTGAATACCATACGGGTACATTTAAGAAATGGGCTAAACGTAAAGGTGTACAGTTTAGAAATAAGAAAGGACGATATGTAACACACGAACAGACAGGTTATATGTTGGCGAACCTAATAAAAAGGAGAGGTATAAAGCCTAGTATGTTTTTTACGAAGCCATTTAACAAAGCATTCGAAAGACTAGATAAAGACATTGTAAAAGCATTTAGATTAGATGTCGAAGCATTACTATTAACAACAACTAAAGACAATTTAAACAATGGCAATTAATACACGAAGCCCTTATTTCGTTTCGATTGAAGACGAAAACATATCTTACGCTGAGTTGAAGATATACGTTTGGGAGGGCGATAAAAACACACCACCAAGTGAAGAAAAATATTATTTAAAAAAGAATACATTGCCGGGTGTTACTAAAGTAAGTTTTGAGGTATCGGAATTGATTAGAGATTTTATAGGTGTTAAGTTTCGCTTTGCAAGTATTTTGCAAGATGGTATAGAAAACCAAATAGAAGACGGATTCTCTAGGTTGATTATAACGGCTAGTGATTCTGGAAACTCGGTTGTATGGGTCAAATTAGATTTAAAGGCTTACGATTCTAACGACATCGAAATAGCGGATAGTACAGAAACAAACTTAGCTTTAGACTCTTATTCTTATTTCGAAAACTCAGGTTTCAACTTAGGCGAAAGTTCAATATTAATAAGTAATCGTAATTTAGTTTTACTAAGAGAAGACGCTTATAACCTACCAATCTATGTTGAAAACAATCCTACTGTAACTTTGTACAATGGTGCAACGGTTGTAAAAACAGAATCTTATATCGCATCTGATGAAAGCAATGAGCAAATAGAATACTTTAACATATTTGATATTGGCGATTTAACTAGCATAGTAGTTGTAGACGACAACAAAACGGAAACAATAAAACTAAGTGTTATAAGTGAGTGCAAACAAACACCTTCAAAAGTAACTTTTCTAAATAAGTTCGGGGTGTTGGAAAATATGCATTTCTTAAAGAAATACGTAGAAACAATAAACACAACAAAAGATTCTTACAAAAGCAACATACTTACGTTTGGTAATTCATACGACAACACGAACCACGTTAACAAAGATTTTAACATCAATGCAAACGAATCTATTTCTTTGAGTTCAGGTTTTTTAAACGAGGGCTATAACGAAACCCTAAGACAGCTTTTGTTATCAGAGCAAGTATGGAATACAAAAAGCGCTAAAACTACACCAATAAACGTTAAAACAAGCAGTCAAGTTTATAAGACATCTTTAAATGACAAGCTAGTAGAATACACGATAAACTTTGAAAACTCATTTGATACAATAAACAATATTAGATAGATGCAAAAAATACAACTATACATTGAGGGTCAAAGGGTGTCTATGTTTGAGGATGAAAGCGTAACGATTACGCAATCAATTCAAAACATTAAAGACATATCTAAGGTTTTTACTGACTTTACGCAAACGTTTAGTCTACCAGCGGATAGTGTAAATAATAAGATATTCAATCACTACGAAAACAATAGCATTGTTGGGGGTTTTGATGGACGTAAAAAGAAAAGCGCTAACATTGAGTTGAACGGTTTGCCTTTTAAAGATGGTAAAATTAAACTAGAAGGTGTTGGATTGAAGAATAACAAGGCACACACGTACAAAATAACTTTTTTCGGTAGTACGGTAGAGCTAAAAGATTTGTTAGGCGATGATAATTTATCAGCTTTAGCGAATGGTTTATCAGCTTATAATAAAACATACTCGCCAACGGACATAAAAAGCAGTCTGCAATTAGACCCTACTACAAATGATGTAATCACACCTTTGATAAGTCACACACGTAGGCTTTTTTATGATAGTTCGGACGGTCAACACGGCAATACGGGCGATGGTAATCTATTTTATACGAACGAAGACAACCATAACCACGGAGTTTTATGGTCAGATTTAAAGTATGCGATTCGGTTAGATGTAATAATTAAAGCAATTGAGACAACGTATGGTATAGTGTTTAGTGATGATTTTTTTACAAACACAAACGAGCCATATTATAATTTGTTTTTATGGTTGCATAGAAAAAAAGGAGATGTAGAATCACCTTCTGGGCTTAACGAATCTATTGTAGACGGTTGGTCTTACGAGGTTGATGATGATACGGTTACTAAAATAAGCAATACATCATTGACCGTAAATGGAAACCCTTTAAAATATAAGGCTCATAGTTTGACTTTTTACACCTCATCTTCTGAGGATTATATTGTGTCGCTTTTAAAAGATGGATTAGAGGTTTATAATTCTGGCACAACTTCGGGAAATTTAGCCATAGGCGATAATGATTTTGATTTAGAAAGAGGTAATTATACGACTTATATTAGCTCAAGTGCAAGTATAACCTTTTCTAGAATAGATTGGTTTGTTGTTTATAGACCTGACAATTCACAAGAACTTTATGAAAAAACATATTCTTCAGGTACATATGTTCATACAAATAATTTTGTGTTTGACATTACGCAACAAATCCCCGAAATAAAAGTAATTGATTTTATTACAGGCGTTTTCAAAACATTCAATCTTACAGCTTTTGTAGATAAAAACACAAAAGAAATAGTAGTAAAAACATTAGATAGTTTTTATGCAGATGGTAACTCTTTTGAGATTACAAAATATGTAGTTCCAAGTGTTAGTTCTGTGGATTCTGCTTTACCTTTTAGACAAATAAATCTAAAACATAAAAGCACTAAGACGTTTTTAGCTGCTATTCATAATCAATTATTTGGAAAACAATGGGCAACTATAGAATATAAAAACGGTGAAAAATTAGACGGTGGTATCTACAATGTCGAGACTTGTTTTTCTCATTTAAAATATGAGCGTCTATACAACGTAAATGATGACACGGCTACAACTATTCAATATGGTTATTTCGTGGATGACAATCAAGAATCTTTTTATAGTGAGCCGTTGTTATTTTATCCTGTAAAGCAAACAAATGGCACCGCTATAAACTTTCGTACAAGTGAGATATCTTATTCAAGTGTTACGAATTACAACGTACCATCGAATAGCCTGTCTTTGTCTTCATCAATTAGCAAGGCAAATATTAATTTCTTTAACGAGTTAAACGAATACCAAACCGTTTTACCAAATGATTTTACAGACACCTTATTCGAGGTTTATTATAAGAATTATATTGCTGGGGTTTTTAATGAATCAAATAGAATAACAAAGCTAACCGCTTACTTGCCTTTAAAGATAATGTTAAATTTTACGTTGGCAGATAGGTTCGAGATTAACGGAAAGAGTTATAAAATAAATTCAATTAAAACAAATCTTAAAAGCGGAAAATCTGATTTAGAATTATTAAACGATATATAAATGATAGATAAAATATTATTCTTATTAAAAGATACGGATTGCAAAAGTGATATTGTGCAATTAGCAAAAGGTAAAAACAAGTTCCCAAATAGTTTTAAAGAATTAATAAAAAGACAAGAATGGAAAAGATAGTAGTTGAGTTAGATGTAAAGTCGGGAGATGCTGAAAAGAACGTTAAAGCGGTTGGAGGTAGTTTAAAAGATTTAAACAAAGAAGCTACAACGGCAACAAAAAAAACTAAAAAAGGTTTAGATGACACGGGAAAAGCTGCAAAGAAATCAGAAAAAAGCGTTGGTCTTTTAACCAAAGGTTTTAAGGGAATGGGTACGGCTTTGAAATCTGCGGGTATCGGTTTGTTTTTGGCAGCGATTGGTATTCTTTTTGAGGTGGTACGTAAGAACCAAAAAGTTTTAGATGCTTTAGAAACCGCAACAAACTTTATAGCTTTAGGTTTTAAAGCCGTTACAGATGCGTTGTCGAATGCTTACAAATCACTTACGGAAGCTACTAATGGATTTGACGCTTTAAAGAAGGTTGTTGGCGGTTTAATGACTATTGCATTAGTTCCTTTAAAAATGTTGTTTTATGAATTAAAACTAGCTATGGAGGTTCTTAAACTTGGTTACGAATCTATGTTTGGAGATGATGCATCTATTAAACAAGCAAAAGCAGACTTAGCACAAACACGATTAGATATATTAGAGGTTTCTGCAGATGCAATTCAAGCGGGTAAAGATATTGCGAACAACATAGTTGAAGCAGTTAGCGAAGTTGGAGCGGGTGTTAGTGCAGTTGTCAAAGAAGTGTCTAAGATAGACCCTAAAAAGCTTTTAGAAACTGCTGATGCAATGACAACGTTAAAAAATAATGCAGAAGTAGCAGCTGCGGTGCAAGCTGGGTTGGTTGAAAAGTACGATAGACTAGCAGAGAAACAAAGACAAGTTAGAGATGAAGAACGTAATAGTATAGCGGACAGAAAAAATGCAAATGATGAGTTATTAATCATTTTAGAAAAGCAAGAGAAAGCAATGTTAAAAGCTGCTGATGCTCAAATCGCAGACGCACAGGCTCAACTATTAGCAAACGATAACCAAGAAAATAGAATCAAATTAATTGATGCAGAGAATAATAAATTAGGAGTTAAGGCACAAATAACGGGTTTATTATCAGAGCAAAAAGTAAATGATTTAGGACTAGATAGAGAACAAATAGCCTTAGATAATTTAAAAGGAGAAAGCGAAAGTAGACTAAGTATTGAGCGTAAAAGATTTAATGCAGAGCAAATAGATGATGAATTATTAAGACTAGAAAAGTTAAAAGAAATTGATGCCTTAGAAAAAAAACAAGAAAGCGAAAGGCTACAATCAATTGTAGACAATGCAAATGCAGGAACACAAGCTAAGATAGATGCTCAAATAGCCCTAGACGATTTTACAGAACAATCGAGACAAGTTGGTATTGATAGGGAAACCGAAATAGAAGAAAAAAGAATCGCTTTAAAAACAAGAACTTTAGATTCTATAATAGGCTTAGCGGGTGCAGAAAGTGCTTTAGGAAAAGCGGGTCTAATTGCAAAACAATTCTTACTAGCTAAAGAATTGCTGATTGATTTAGGTTACATAAAAAGTAAAGCAACAAAAACAATTGTTAGTGCAAATTTAGACGCAGCGTCAAGTGGTGCAAGTGTCGCTACGGGTTTTTCTAAAACGTTGGCTTTAGGTTTTCCTGCAGCTATTCCCGCTTTAATTGGTTACGCGGCGAGTGCAGCTGGTATTATATCATCTGTCGCTTCTGCGGTCGGTGGTGCGAAAAGTGTTGCGTCTTCTATAGGTGGTTCGGGTGGTGGTTCTAGTCCGTCTAGCCCAACTATACCATCGATACCAAGCACACCGCCCTCTTTTAATATCGTAGGTCAAAGTGATACAAACCAATTAGCGGATGCAATAGGCGGACAATCACAACAACCTACACGGGCGTACGTGGTTAGTGGAGATGTAACGACATCACAATCTTTAGATAGAAATATTATAGATGGAGCATCGATTTAAAAATACAAAAACTAACGATATAAATATTATATAACTATGGATATGAAAATTATAGAATTAATCTTAGACGAAGAGGAGGGTATCGGTGTTGAAGCTATTTCGGTAGTAGAAAATCCCGCTATCGAATCTGACTTTATAGCTTTGAAAAGCGAACAAATACAACTTGCTGAAATAAACAAAGAGAAACGTTTATTGATGGGTGCTTTGTTAATACCAGAAAAGCCTATTTATCGTAAGAATGAAGTAGAAGAATATTATGTATTCTTTTCAAAAGAAACTATTGTTAAAGCTTCTCAATTATATCTAACAAACGGCAATCAATCTAACTCAACTTTAGAACATAAAGGAAAATTAGAGGGTTTAACGTTGGTAGAATCTTGGATAGTTGAGGACAAAGACAAAGACAAAACTAAACTATACGGTTTAGATGTGCCTGTAGGTACTTGGATGGGTTCGGTAAAAGTAAACAATGATGATGTTTGGAACGAATACGTTAAGACGGGTAAAGTAAAAGGGTTTTCTATAGAGGGATATTTTGCAGATAAATTAGTAGAAACTAAACACGATGAAAAATTGTCTTTAGAGGATGAACAATTATTAACTGACTTAATAAAACTTTTAACAGATGGCTAGAGCGGTTTATTGTAAGTGCAAAAACACTTATTCAATTGAATGTAAAGACGACCAAAAATGCGAAACTCCAGACTATTGGAAACAAGGCATCGGCTCTATTAATAAAATAGATGAGTAGCAAAATACAAAATTTAACTTAATAATTATTATATAAATATGAACGTAAGCAAACAAGTCTTTAGCAGACTTTTTAAGGAAGAGAAAACCGAGTTAGAAACTCATAAAATTGAGTTGGCATTGGTTGACGATATTGTAAAGGTTTATAATGATATAAAATCAAAAGCAGACGCCTTATCAATGCAAGCTAGACGAGCAGCACAAGAATTAGACGAAACATCAAATAAAGCAAAGCAATTATTAAAGGAGATTCAATCTTCTGAATCTGATAGCAAAAGGCTTACAACATCTGCAAAAGATTTAGGTATACAGATACCCGCAGAAGCTTCTATCGCTATTAATCAATTACAAGCATATAGAAGTGATTTAGCGGAATTAGATTCGACAACATCAAAAGCTTCGGATATGGTTTTTGGTATGATGTAATAATAAAATAAAAGGTTTTGAATTTTAAATTAAATATATGAACACAAAAGAAACATTAAACAAAGTTAGAACCTTACTTGGTATTCAGGTAAAGTTTGAACAGATGCAAATTGAGAACGGTGCAGTTTTAGAAGCTGAAGCGTTTGAGGTTGGTGCAGAAGTTTTTATCGTTGCGGATGATGAAAGAGTCGCAGTACCCGTAGGAGAGTACACCGTTACAGAAAGCGGAATGGTAATCATAGTATCTGACGAGGGAATTATCGGAGAAATTAAAGACGCTACAGCACCTGAAGAAGAAGTTGTTGAAGAAGAAGAAAATCCACAAGCCGAATTACCAGCAGACCCGTCTGCAGCAGGCAGAACGCCTGTGCCGACTTTACCAGATGAATTAGCAAACGAAAAAGCAACTCCTAAAAAGGTTGTTAAATCTATTTCAGAAGAAACGTTCTTTGCAGAGATTGAGAAGTTAAGAAATGAATTTAAATTGTCTCAAGAACCTAAAGTAGAATTATCTGCGGAGGTTGAAGAAGTTAGTGGAATTTCTCACAATCCAGAAAGCAAATCAGATAAAAAAGAATTATTCCTTTATTCTCAAAAAGGTAAAAAATCAGTATTAAACACAATCTATAATCAAATAAATAAATAAAAATGGCTACAGTTTTAACAATTAACACAACTTACGCTGGAGAATTTGCAGGAAAATATATTTCTGCTGCATTACTTTCAGGTAACACAATCGCAAACGGACTAATTGAAATTAAGCCGAATGTAAAATTTAAAGAAGTTTTAAAAAGACTTGACATTGATGGTATCGTTGCAGATGCATCTTGTGATTTCTCTGATACTTCTACGGTAACTTTAAGCGAAAACATCTTAGAGCCTAAATCTTTACAAGTAAATTTAGAACTTTGTAAGACACCTTTCGAAAGCGATTGGGAAGCGGTATCAATGGGATATTCTGCACACGATAACTTGCCAAAGACTTTTAGCGATTACTTTATTGCACACGTTGCAGCAAAAGTAGCTACTAAGACAGAAAAAGATATTTGGACAGGTGTGGCTGGTGCGGGTGCATTTGATGGTTTTTCTACATTGTTGGCAGCTGATGCTGATTTGCCAGCTAATCAAAAAATTGCGGGTGTAGCGATTACTGCTGCAAACGTTGTTGAGGAGTTAGGTAAGGTAGTAGACGAGATTCCAACCTCTTTATATGGTAATGAAGATTTATATATCTACGTTTCGCAAAACGTATGGAGAGCATACAAAAGAAGTTTAGGTGGTTTCCAAAGTGGTGGTCAAGGAGGTTCAGGATTTAGTGCAATGGGTAACAACCAAGACATAGACATTCAGTTTTTTGATGGTGTAAAGGTTGTCGTTGCAAATGGTTTAGCAGATTCAACAATGATTTCAACTTTAAAAACTAACTTATTTTTTGGAACAGGTTTAATGTCTGACCAAAACGAAGTAAAAGTATTAGATATGGCTGATTTAGATGGTTCTAAAAACGTTCGTTTCATTATGAGATATACGGCAGCAGTTCAGTACTCTATTGTTGAAGACATCGTTACATACGGAATCTAAAAAATAATTAATAACATTAAAAAGAGGTAGGTGGTTTATCTACTTACCTCTTTTTTTTATAACACAAAAAAATATATGGCTTGTTTATTAACATCGGGTAGAAAATTACCTTGTAAAACGTCTGTAGGTGGTTTAAAAGCGGTTTATTTCGCTGACTATGGCACACTTGGAGATGTAACAATTACAGCGGGAGAGATTACAGCGGTTGCTGGTACTCCTGAATTTTTCAAGTTCGATATAAAAGGTAATTCATCTCTAGAAACTGCGGTTAACAGTTCAAGAGAAAATGGAAGTACTTTTTATACAACGACTTTAAACTTAACATTAACAACTTTAGATAGAGCAACACAAGAAGAAATTAAGTTATTATCTACTTCAAGACCACACGTGGCGGTAGAAGACTATAATGGTAATTTCTTTATGGTTGGTTTAGAACACGGTTCGGAAGTAACGGGTGGTACTATTGTATCAGGTGCTGCTATGGGCGATTTGTCAGGATTTACCTTGACATTGGAAGCTATGGAAACCGCTCCAGCTAACTTTACTGCATCAACTGTAGTAACTTCAAATGAGAGTGTAGACCAAATAGACCCTAACGCTTAGGACTATATTAAATGATTTAAAAACCCTTAACTTAATTGTTAAGGGTTTTTTTTTGCTTTTCAACTACAAAAAACGTGCTTTATTGTATTATATAACTATGAAGCATTTGTTACCGATTACAACAACCCAAACCATACAGATTATACCTCGTGTATATTCTATAATCGTTACGTTAAAGCTTCGAGATGATAGCACAAACGAAACGGTTACAATATTACCAAGTGCTATTAAATCTGGCAACTACATTGAGTTATCAAATGTTTACGAACTAAAAGAGGGTCGTTTTTACGATTTAAAAATATACAATGGTCAAGGTGTCGTAACTGATTTAGACATCATCTATAGAGATAAAATATTTTGTACCGAGCAAACAATAAACCAAACCGCAAACGAACGTTACAGAATCAACAAAGACGAATATAAAGAGCAAAGCGGTAATAATGATTTTATAATATTATGAGTAAATACATAAACAAACATCGTAAAACGTTTACACCTACACCAAACAAGTCTAAAGTTAGTTTTGTAAATCTTAGCACCTATACAAGTCCCGAGATTATAGAATCTAAAAACAAAGAATGGGTTGAATTTGGAGCGAATAACGACTACTTTCAATTTCTAATAGACCGTTACAACGGTTCTGCGACAAACAATGCGGTAATCAATGGAATAAGTCAAATGATATACGGTCGTGGCTTAGATGCTACGGATTCGGCTCGTAAGTCAGATGCATACGCTCGTATGATATCATTGTTTAAAAAAGAAGATAATAAACGATTTGCATCTGATTTAAAACTAGCTGGACAGTGTGCTATTCAAGTTATTTATTCAAAAGATAAAAAGACTATTCAAAAGGTTGAGCATATCCCTATTGAAACATTAAGAGCAGAGAAATGCAGCGAAGATGATAAAGAGATACAAGCGTATTACTACCATCCTGATTGGGTGAGTATAAAGCCTAGCGAAGAACCTAAAAGAATACCATCATTTGGATTGACCGAGAAACCCGCACCTATTGAAATACTTTATGTTAAACCATACAGATCGGGTATGTATTATTACAGCACACCTGATTATCAGGGTGGTTTGCAATATGCTGAACTTGAAGAAGAAATTAGTAACTACCATTTAAACAATATTATGAATGGTTTAGCACCTAGTATGTTAATCAATTTTAATAATGGTGTGCCAGAAGAAGAAGCACAAAAACTAATAGAAAATAAGATACAACAAAAGTTTAGCGGGTCTAGTAATGCGGGTAAATTTATACTAGCTTTTAACGACTCTAAAGAATCACAAGCGGACATTACACCCGTTCAATTATCTGACGCTCATAATCAATATCAGTTTTTAAGTGATGAATCACAAAAGAAAATAATGGTTGCTCATAGAGTGGTTAGCCCTATGTTATTAGGGATTAAAGACGGAAGCGGATTTGGTAACAATGCAGACGAATTAAAGAACGCTAGTATATTGATGCACAACACGGTTATAGTGCCATTACAAGAAATGCTAACAGATGCGTTCGATAAAATACTAGCGTTTAACGGGATTAGTTTAAACCTTTACTTTAAGACGTTACAGCCATTGCAATTTATGGATTTGGACAACGTACAAGACGAAGAAACTAGAGAAGAAGAAACGGGTGTTAAAATGAGTGTTGCGTTGTCTAAGTTAAATGAATTAGGCGAAGATGAAAACCTTGAGGAATGGGAATTAATAGACGAAAGAAAGGTAGATTATGAAGACGAAGACGAGTTAGACGAACAAATCAATAGTTTAAACAAACCAAAACAAAGTCTATTATCTAAGATTAAGAACTTCGCTACAACGGGAACGGCAAGACCCAACGCAAAAAGTTCACAAGATGGTGTAGAGCCTACTTTCGGATTACAATATAAAGTAAGGTATCAATACGCACCTCTTAAAGCATCTAGAGATAGTAGAGATTTTTGTAAGAAAATGGTAGAATCTAAAAAAATATATCGTAAAGAAGATATTGTAGGTAAAAATTACCCAGCTTCATTAGGTGGTATGTCTAGTAGTTCAGTCAATGCTGGTTGGGGTCTTAATGGTGCTGATAATTACGACATTTTTAAGTATAAAGGCGGTGGAGATTGCCATCATTTTTGGATGCGTAAGACTTATTTAGCTAAAAGAGTAGGCGGAAAGCCTGATGTTGGAAATCCTAAATCGGTTATTAGTGTAAATAAAGCAAAGAAAGCGGGCATAAAACCCGTTAGGAATGATAAAGAAGTGGCAATGTTACCAACTGATATGCCTAATAACGGATTTGTAAATAAAAGAAGATAATATGGCTACAGCATTATTCATAAGCAGAACAGATTTAGTAAAGAATACGATTGTAGACGGCAATGTCGACACCGATAAGTTTATACAATTCATTAAAATTGCTCAAGAAATACATATTACGAACTATTTAGGCTCGAAATTATATAATAAAATTAGTTCAGACATTGTAGCGGGTAGTTTATCAGGCGATTATTTGTCTCTAGTGAACGATTACATACAACCTATGTTAATACATTTCGCTATGGTTGAGTATTTACCATTCGCAGCGTATCAAATTAAAAATGGTGGTGTTTCTAAGCATAGTTCTGAAAATTCCGAAAGCGTAAGTAAGAGCGAAATTGAGTTTTTAGTACAAAAAGAACGAGATACATCGGAATACTACACAAGACGCTTTGTGGATTACATTTGTTTTAACTCTGATAAATTCCCAGAGTACAACACAAACAAAGATAGCGATGTACGACCAGACAAGGATTCTAACGTATCTAATTGGGTTTTATAATGAAAGCGACATACAAACCAAAACAATCGAACATAGAGCGCTTAAAGACATACCTAAGTAAAAAAGAAAAATAAATTATGGCTACAATTAAAATAAACGAATTACCTACATCTTCTATAAATTCAAC